>ERZ651776.995-NODE-995-length-36263-cov-7.096032_pt1 | contig 36263 bp, 36 predicted proteins | sample MGYA00514761_ERZ651776 | MGnify/ENA metagenome assembly ERZ651776
GAGTTGAAGATCAAGGAATTGAAGCACTGCAGATTGTCCATGTTCGCGTGGTTGGGCTGCATCTTCCAAGCCTTGGCGACCCAAGAAGGTCCGATCGCCAACTGGACTGCGCACACCGCGGACCCGGTTCACGCGAACGTCTTGACCAACGCGGCCAAGGGCTTCGGCTTCTACTAAATACTACGCGCGCGCGTAGTATAGTGTAGTTCACTTATACCGAGATTTTTTCAACAACAAAAAAGACGGGGAGAGAGAAGCAGCTTTTCGTAAGAGGAGTAGTTTTTTTTTCGCTTGATGACATGTTTATGTTCTGAATTTAGAATTTGAGTTTAGCGTTGCGCTTTGTAATGATGATAACAGATTTTACTCTTTGGCATTGTCGTCGAATCTATCTTTTGTTTCACATGTACTTATATATATTGCGAGCTATTTTGTTTTCTACGTTTAAACTATTTTTGCATTCTATTCATAACGCATCTTCTTCGCTCATAAACGCCTTGTCTTCCCAAACCGCCCAGCCTTCTCCAGATGCCACGCATTTCCATTCTCGACCACCGACTTGAGTTTGATTCGGTGACCATTCGTCGTATCCTATCTTCATACAGATGGACGGTTCGTCAGGATCGAGATCCGAAGACGCGCCTTCGGTGACTTTGTTCGTCGAGTTAACGTTTCTGCGCGCTCCGATGCGTGCGGCGTAACCTTTGGCCGCATTGATAGAGTCCATGATCTGTATCGCGCTTCGAGAAGAGATACCAACTCGCTTTCGTATTTTAATGAGTGTTTCGATACACTCTCGTAACTGTCCGTTCGCCGCCTGCGTCCCATCAACCATGACTGTTTCTTTAGCAGTCCAGTGGTCGTAAAAAATAGTCGGCGTTCCAGGATGCGTCAAAATGTACGCGTAGCCTTCTTCCAATTTGTGTGATGGAAACGGCCAATGCTGTAAAGTTGATCCGGTATCGTGATTTTCGAGGAAGAGCACCGCTCGTGACGGCCATATGCCGCACAATCCAGGCGGTCGACCGTCTGGATCCATCAACCTCCAATATTCTCCCTTTGCGCACGCTTCTTGCAAGACACCTTTTGTGGTGAAATCGAAAGCGGCTGTGTTACCACCGGACGCATCCACCCAGTTGCACGTTCGTTGTCTGTGATTTCTTTGATCGTACTCTAAAATACCGTCCGTGTACGAGCACGTGTCCCAAAACTCTCCAAAAGCTAAAAACGGTCTCGTCGCTTCTACGTACTCGCCGGAATACACCCCGTTATATCCTTTAACGAAATCAAATCTCCAACCGCGGAATCCAATCTCATCTCTCAAATAGTTTAGCCACTCTTTTATGTCGTTTCGGATGGACTCGTTTCTGTGGTCGATGTTCGGCGCCGGACCGTAATCTTCCCCCGTCTTCGGGTTCCCGGTGCCGCCAAACGCGGGATTGCCCGAGCAAATCGCCGACTGATCCCAAGCCAATTTTCCTTCGTAAATGTTCCACCGTCCTTGTTCATCTTGCTGAGTCGCGCATCGATGATTGATTACGATATCCGCGACCGCAGTTATGCTTTTTTCGTTCAGTGTTTTCACGCACTCCTTCAACTCTTCTTCGGAACCGTAAAACGTGTTCAAGTTGTAAAAATCAGTCGGCATGTATCCTTCTTTAGAAACGGATGTCGTCGGTGGTGGCATCCAAACCGCGGTAAATCCAGCTCTGGCTATATCCGAAGACTCTTCTATGATGCGGTCGTACCATGTTTGAGAGAACTTCTCGCCCGAGCGACACGATTCCCAATTGAATCCTTGCAGAATAATTTCCTTTCCGTTTCCGCACGGCGTGGAGGGCAAAGGTCTCGCGAGCGGCGAAAAAAGTGGCGGTTGCGTCACCGTGAGTTCCTCTTCCTTTACTGCATTTTCTCTGACATCGATCAAACGCTTGTCGACTAAAGCTTCTTTCAGCTCCTTCGTGGGAGATATTCGTTGTGCTCTGGTTCGTCGTAAATCCAAATCGTCCAAGTACGGCACCACCGTGTCCGTTTCCTCGGCGAACTTCTGAAACGCTTCGGAGGCTAGAAAGTCCGCATCAACAGTTATCGATGGGGAATCCGGCGGTCTCAACGCAGCGGCTGCGGCAGCATCTTCGTACGCGTTTTTTGATTTCTCGCCGTTCGCCCCGAACGGTTTTCTCATGCTATCTCTAACCCGATCTCTCGTCGCGAGCGCGGCTTCCATCGCCGCCATTCTTCTTTCAAAGAGTGCGCGCAGATCGCTTCTTCCTTCATCTACTTTCATGCACTCTTCTTCCGCTTCTTTCGACAAAATTTTACCTTCTTCGTCGAACATATCGCACTCTAGCTGCGCGGATTTACGTTCGATTGAAACGAGCGCAGCGGCAGAAGCGGCAAGTTCGGCGGCGGCCAATTCCAACTGCTGCGCGCTTCGCACAACCGCTTCGGACTCTTTTCTCGCCTCTGACGACAATAACTGTCGCGCGTTTGGTTTCTTCCGGAGCAATTTTAACTCGCTCATCGCCGCTTGGCCATAAATATTCGGCATCGTGGATAATTGCTCTTTATTCTTCGCGAGAACTTTCTCCGTCGTTCCAACGTATGTCCCCGACAACTTTTCCGGCGTCAACTCCGGCGTGTACTTTTTGAACAAGTCTTCGGTCGTTTGAGTCGTGCTCGTCTCGCCGTCGATTGTGGGATTGTTTTCCGGTAGCAGCGAGTCTTGTAAGAACGCGCGCAAATCTTCCTGTTGCGTCTCGTCCAGCATCTTGTCGTTCAGTTGCACCCAAAAAATATTCTTCGCGCACGAAATCTCCTCCTCCTCCTCCTCCTCCTCCTGAGAAGAGGAGGACGAAGGGCTTCTCGTCGTCGTCGTCGTCGACTCGTTCGATGCAACGCTACCGTTCTTTTTCTTCTTTGTGGATACAGAAGCAGCATCGTAATAGTAATCTACCACGCAGCCAATCGCTTCGGCTTCGGCGAAGATGATATCCACCCCGTACGAGGTCAGCGAAGACGCGATGGACGCCAACTCGCCTCGTCGGTTCGGGCCTTCGACGAACACTTTCGTGCACTGATTCTTTCTACTATTTTTACTCATCGATGATGATGGCGATGGATTTTCCACGGTCACGGAGAGCGAGTTCTTCGATGACGAGGTTACAAAATCCCCCTCTTCTTTTTCTTCTTCTTCTTCCGCGGGAGGTGCTGGAGAGGAGAAGAACGCGCTCGTGGTGGTCGTCTTTTCCAAACGCCGCCGCTGATGAGTCATTTTATCTCCTCCTTTTTTTAATCCGCTCCTCCTTTCCATATTCATTACATGCATCATCATCATCTTCGACGACGAAGAAGTAGTAGTAGTCGCGTAAAATTCTCTTCTTCTGGAGACGAAGGACGAGGACGTGCCGCCGGTGGTGCTTCCCGTCCTCATCGTGTGCTCTTTCTCTTTATGTATCAGAAATCGGTTGGCGGGGGTTCCACCCGAATTTAGAATAAAGCGTTTCGATACTTTGGTGACCTCCCTGTCAACAAAATTAGGTTTGAGAGTGAAGAAAGAGGTTTTTTGTCCCTTTTTTTTTCTTTTTCTCTTCTTTTTTTTTCATCAGTCAAATTCTTCACACATCATCCCCCCTCCAAAGAGTTTAAAAAAAGGAAACAAAAAAAAATGAATACGGTCGCGCGACGAGGACGAGGCCTGTTGTTGTCTGCGTCATCATCAGCAGCAGCAGCATCAGCAGCATCCTCCTCTTCCTCTTCCTCTTTCACTGCATCATCGAGAGTGCTTTCCTCTCTCTATTCCTCTTCTTCCTCTTCTTCTCGAAGCGAATTTCGATCGGCCTTCTCTGTTGTGGAGAAAAAAGGTCTCCAACGCGATCGAGCGTCGTCGTCCTCGTTTACAAAGTCCTCCTCCTCCACCTCTTCGTTCGCGAGACGCGGTAGTAACACTAGAAAATGGATTTCCACGTCTGCGACGAAATCTTTCTCCTCGGAAGGAGGAGAAGAAGGGGCAAAACCAGCAGCAGTCGACGACGATACCGTCGTCGTTGATTTATCGAAGGGTGAAAACACGACGCCGCCTTCGAGTAAAATACTAAAACTCGCCGAAGAGATTGTGAAATTAAACATGTTAGAGATTAATGATTTGGGGAACATTTTACAAGAGAAAATGGGCATTAGTGACCAACAGTTATATGGTATGGGCGGTGGTAGCATGGGTATGGGTGGAGGAGGAGGCAGCGGCGGAAACGTAGCCGCCGGGGGCGGAGACGCCGGGGGCGGGGACGCCCAGGCTCCGGAGGCTGCGCAAACGGAGTTTTCTCTCAAGCTCGATGCCTTTGACGCGAGCTCGAAGATTAAGGTCATCAAAGAAGTCCGCGCAGCTACTGAACTTGGATTAAAAGAGGCGAAAGATTTAGTCGAAGGCGCGCCGTGTGTCTTGAAGAAAGGTCTTTCGAAAGCCGACGCTGAGGCTATGATGGCGAAAATTGTCGCCGCCGGGGCCACGTGTTCGCTCGAATAAAAAAAAGAGAATATCATTATTATTATTAATACTACTATTATGATCGATTCATCATAACCTCTTCTGGTACCTACTACGCGCATATATTTTCTTCTTATTATTATTATTACTAAAGGAGTACGTGGTGGTATACTTCCCTCCTCTTTTGTTTCTAATCCTTTTTTAGTAAAATCAGAGACAGAGAGCAGGAGAGAGAAGAGAAGAGAGGCAAAAAAAATGGCCGACGTGTTGTTCTCGTATCACAAAAAAACAAGATAGAACTCCTCTTTCACTAATCCTTCAAAGAAAGACATATCGCGCGCGCATATTATCTCGTATATATATTTCACATATATACACACATACACACGCATTTACTATTCATCACGCATTTAAAATGAGCTTTGCTATTTCCCAAACGTCCTTGACCGCGCGATCCTCCTCCGCGTTCACCTCCTCCGTTCGCGTGAACAGGACCACCAGAATGGCATCACGTCACTCTTCCTCGTCATCGAAGGTGTCTCTGGTGACGAAATGCGAAGGTCCTACGGCGAAGAACTTGGAGATCATGAGAAAGTTTTCGGAACAATACGCGCGATCGAGTGGAACGAAGTTTTGCATGGACAAATCTGTCACCGCAGTTGTCATTCAGGGTACGTTTTTATCTATCACACAAACCTCTTCGTTATCTTTCGGTTTGTTTTCCGATTGCTTTTTTTCCTCTGTTTGTGCGTGTATCTCCGACCCAAAGAGAGGAAGAGAAGAAAAAATTCTCTTCACGAGGGGGCATTCACTCGATGATGATGACGATCGAGATAACTATCGCACGATCTCATTTGTATCATCCAACTGATTTCCTTTTCTCCTCTTTGTCCCGCCGCTTTTAATGAAACAGGTTTAGCCGAGCACAAAGATACTCTCGGCTCGCCGCTGTGCCCGTGCCGTCACTACGACGATAAAGAAGCCGAAGTGAAGGCTGGTTTCTGGAACTGCCCGTGCATCCCGATGCGCGAGCGAAAGGAGTGTCACTGCATGCTTTTTCTCACCGATGATAACGATTTTGCCGGGGATGACAGCACGATTACGATAGAGGAGATTAACGAAGCGATCGAAGACATGTAAGTAGTAGTATCCAGAGTGTCCGAGAAAGAGAAAGAGAAAAAAAGTAAGAGTAGAAAAATGAGAGGGTCTTATTAATAAGCTAAGTTGCTGTGTAATACTAAATCGAAAACAAACGTTATATAGAAAGAAAGAAAGAAAGAAAGGAAGAAAGAAGGAGAACGAGCTCACGCGCTTTTACAAGTAACTATGTCTTCTTCTCATTTATATTTTTAAAAGCGTATGTGTAAGTAATAGGAGTTTCTTCGTTTGATTAAAAGCATTTTCTGTGCACAATAGAAGGTCCAGCCTCGTCGTATTCAGACTTCGCGATCCACATTTGCTGAAACGTGGACAAGGACGCCAAAATAGAACCACCAATCCACACGGAATACTTTCTCTCCGGCGGCGCGACAACCTTAATCTTCATAGAGGACGGCGCTAAAGCGGTCAACTCCTTTGAGACTCTATCGGCGATACCCGGGAACATGGTTGTCCCGCCAGACAAAACAATGTTCGCGTACAAGTCCTTACGAATATCAACGTCACACTTCATGATAGAGTTGTACGTCGTTTCGTGGATCCCCGCCGCTTCCATACCTAACATAGACGGTTGGAACAACACTTCCGGGCAACGGAATCTTTCCGAACCAATCGTGATGACTTGACCATCCGGTAACTCGTACGATTTCTCCAAAGAGGAGGAGCCTTCCGCCGTGGCCATTTCTTCCTCAAAATCCTTGGCGACGTACGCCAACTTTTCCTTAATATCGCGAACGATTTCCTTCTCCGCGGTCGTCGTGAACGAATAGCCTCTTTCAGTTAAAATTTTCACCATGTAATCAGTCAAATCTCTACCGGCGAGATCGATTCTAGAGATGGCGTGCGGCAAAGCGTACCCTTCGTAGATTGGCACGGTGTGCGACACACCATCACCGCAATCCAAAACGATACCAGTCGTACGACCAGAGGCGTACAAAGACAACACCGCTTGAATAGAAACGTACATCGCCGGGACGTTGAACGTTTCAAACATGATTTGACACATCTTTTCGCGGTTCGCTTTCGGGTTCATCGGCGCTTCGGTCAAAAGAACCGGATGTTCTTCCGGAGCGACCCGCAGTTCGTTGTAGAAGGTATGGTGCCAGATCTTTTCCATATCGTCCCAGTTAGTGACAATACCGTGTTCGATCGGATACTTCAACGTCAAAATACCTCTCTTACTTTGCGCCTCGTCGCCGACGTATGAGTCTTTTTGGCCCATGCCGACCATCACGCCTTGGTGTCTCGGGCGACCAACGATGGACGGAAAGACGGCTCTCGGCGCGTCGTCGCCGGCGAAACCAGCTTTGACCATACCGGAACCGTTATCGCACACGAGCGCGGAAACTTCAGCATCTTCAGCCATGTTTATAATACGTTTCTTTTTATTATTCTTTTTTTTACTTTATTCAAAAAATGTACGAAAATAAATTGTGTGTGTCTTCTGTTTGGAGAAGTGATCGATCGACGCTTCGAGAAGGTGCCTGTTTTTTAAGAGTGATGAAAGAGAGCGCGTGTGAGTGAAAGAGAGAGAAAGGATCGACGAGAGAAGACGACTCCTCCCGACGACGACGACTCGACGGTTTGAACCACGAGAAGGCAATAAAAGAACAAAAGAGAAGAAGCCCAAGGAGCCCGCGCGAATATAATTCATAAGTAGTTATAAAAAGAAGAGAGATCACACGACGACAACAACACCAACAACAGAGGAGGAAGGAGCTTTCTTTTTTTGGCGCGCAAAAAGAGTATATAATCTTTCCACCTCTTTCCCCGCGAGAACGAGGAGACGTTTTGCGCCGATCGCAACAAGGCGAGACGAGACGAACGCGAAAAGAGATCGTCCCTTTGTTGACGTCGACGGGATGATCGAAAAGAAAGAGACAACGTAGTGTAAACAACGTACCGAACCAAACAAAAGAATGTGGCGATCGGAAGAAAGTTTTGTGCTTTTGCCGTTTGGACGAATTTTTGGTCAAAGACAAAAAAAAGCCTCCACCACAAACATAAAGTGTAGTTTTGAGTACTCGTGGAGAAGAAAAAGAAAGAACGCGCAGCCGAGACAAAAACATTAGCACACAAAGAGAGGACAACAATAACGCGCGTGCATATGCATACTACTATAGCGCAGTACAAAATTCTTCTTCCTTTTCTTCTTCTTCTTCTTCTTCTACGTAAGACTACTTATACAACCACGGCTATTTTTATTTAACGTTATTCTCTCGCGAGCGCCGAGCGATTGAAAACTAAACTACTTGGCGAGAGAGATGTACAAAACGTTGTTTCCTCTGATGAACGCGTCGCCGTATTTGTTCTTAAGCTGACCGTTGACGTATTCCTGTTTTATCGAGATGAAGAGAAGAAAAATGTTGCGTTAGTTTCAGTAGTATGGCGCGATTCTCTAAAAACTCGTTGCTTTTACGAGAAAAGACGACAAACAGTACGTACCTCTGTGTGTTCCATTGCAATGTTCATGTATCCGTCTAAGCACGCTAAAATTCCTGTTTTACAAAAAGAAGAAGAAGAAGAAGATGTGTCAATGTCACGAACAACACCGCGATTGATGTGTACAAGCGTCGTCGTGTAGAAGTATAATAACAAACGAACGAACGAACGAACGATCTCCTTTTTTCTCCGTCCTTGTGAGACAGCAAAATTCATTCACTCTATCAAAATACCTCGATAATCCACTCCAGAGTTTAACTTCACGACGACTCGTTTCCCTCGGATAGATTTTAAGAAATCTGCGGGTGTTTTTGATGCACTCGTCGTCGTTGATGCTTCCATGAATATTATTATTATTATTAGAGAAATGTAGTATTGAATGAATGAAGCGCAATTTTGAGTGGTTTCAAGTGCAACGTCTGAACTGATTTTGACAAATTTTGACAAATTTTGAGAGAAGAGTTTTCACTCGAGGCGACCCTCAAAAAAACGCTCTTGTAAGAGTCATTTCAGAAGCAACAACGAACAAGAACATCACATCATTCTTCGGGAAACAATAATCAACATCACGACGACGATAATGAGTGGTACGATTACATCATCATCCTCGATGATGCACCGATCTTCTTCTCTCGTTCGAGGAAGTAAAAACAACAGTGGTACTAACAGTAATACGAATAATCGATTATTGTTTCTTTCGAGGCGGAATAACGAACTCTCCGCCTCTCGTCGTCGTCTTCGCGCGAACGCGGACAGTGCCTCGTCGTCCTCCTCTGAAGGCAGTGGCGTCGCTTTCGAACGGTTGGTCGAACCTCTGATTAAAACGAAGAAAGAGGACGATAAGTTAAACGAAGGCATCGCGGCTTTCTACGATCAGAGCACGCCGTTATGGGAGGAAATTTGGGGCGACCATTTGCACCACGGGTATTACCCGAACGGCTCCGCGGACGGCGTCGATCACCGAGCCGCGCAAGTGGACATGATCGACAGAGCGTTAGATTGGGCGTCAATTTCGAATAAGAAGAATGTCTTAGACGTCGGGTGTGGGCTCGGTGGAAGCTCGAGATATTTCGCCCGAAAGTGGGGGAAGGACGTGAAGGCGACCGGCGTCACGTTGTCGCCGGTGCAAGTCGCTCGAGGTAATCGTCTCGGAGAGGAGCAAGGTTTGGATCAACAAGTCAACTTACAAGTCGCGGATGCGTTAAAAATGCCCTTCGAGGATGGAAAATTCGATTTTGTGTATTCGATGGAATCAGGAGAACATATGCCGGACAAGAAAAAGTTTGTGGGCGAGTTAGCGCGCGTGTGCGCCCCCAACGGGCGAATTTTAATCGTCACTTGGTGCCACCGAAACTTGAAAGAAAACGAAACTGAATTAAAAGAAGACGAGCAGAAACTTTTGAAACGAATTTGCGACGCTTATTACTTACCCGCGTGGTGTTCGAGCGACGATTACGTGAAGCTCATGAAAGCGGAAGGATTGAAAGATATCAAAACTGAAGATTGGAGTTTAGAGGTGCGACCGTTTTGGCGAGCGGTGATTAAAACGGCGTTGACTTGGAGAGGGGTATTAGGTTTGTTTAAATCTGGGCCGGAAACGTTGCGAGGCGCTCTGGTCATGCCGCTCATGACGAAAGGATTGAAAGACGGCACCATCGCGTTCAACTTATTGACGTGCGTGAAAGAATAATCGAGTCGCGAAAAGAAGACGATGAAAAATGAGGAACGAAACAGAAGAAGATCGTGTAACAAACAAGGCGGGTTTAGGCTCAACTCGCGCATGTGATGTATGTAAAATGGAAAGAAGATAAAGAAGAAGCCTTAGGAGCAAAAGCATTAGTAAAGTGTATTTGTGAAACTAAAACCTATTATTACTCTCTAAAAATCTCCAAAAATGACTACAAAACTCTCGTCGGCTCTGGCCCTCTCGTTACTACTATAAACGCCGTCGCAGCTATTAACATAAGAATGTACCAAAAGACTATCAAATAATTGACCGTCGCATCTGTAACGGCCGGGTGGTGGAACGCCAAGGTTATAGTTACCCACGATAACAACACGACAGCCGTGCCGCTGTTTCGGTGATATTTCTTTGTTTGCGCGACGGCGTGTTCGCTCATTTTCGCAACCCGCGCGACCCCGGTCTTCTTAAATCCTATCACCCCAAACGCCACCGCTCCGAACACGGACACGAATAACGTCAATAAACCGAATTTTGAGTGTAGCGTCGTGAAATGATCGCTTCCTTTTCTCACTTTGTTTTCGTAAATAGCGCACACTCCACAGCTGAAAAAGAAAATTCCCAGAGATTGAACGAACGCGTGTACAATCAACGCTCTCGTTCGTCTCAAGTCCTCAAACCGTCTCAGCTTGAGAGCGATTAACGCCCCGAGTGGTAAACACACGCCAAACGCTCCAGTCATGCTAAATATGTGCGTCTTTAATAACTCGTTGGGATGTGAAGAAAAAGTATGATAGACTGTGATTGCGAAAAACGCAAGCGTGAGACAAAGAGCACATTCGACGGCGTTTTGCGGGAAGACGAGGAAACTGAGATCCTGCGAGAATCGAGGCCCCACGACGAGCTGAGAAGAAGAAGAAGACAAAGAAGGAGAAGGAGAAGACGCTGTTGTTTCGCTTTTTCCGCCGCCGCCGCTCTCTACTAACATGGCCTCGTCCAACATATGTTCGTATTTTACTCGCTCGCGTCGAGATACAAAATTCTGTTGTTGTTGTTGGTGTTGTTGTTGTTGTTGTCATAAAAACAACGAAAGATGTCAGTTTTGAAAATACACGACAGTCGTCAAAAATCACGAACTAAAAATAGAGTTGTTTGTTGTCGATTGATGGTGCTTCGTGTGTTAGTGTTTTGACTGACTCTCCGGAAATACACAAAAACACACACGCGTTCGCGTAAAAAGTATCATCGAAACCGCCGGAAACGAATGTCGTCGCCGAGTATGTCGTCGTCGCAAAACAACAAAGTGTCTTTAAACACGACGACACTTTTAGCGTTGAACTTGGTCCAAAATAAGAAACTGCTTCTTACGAACGAAGGGCAAAGAGAAGAAACAAAAGAGACAAAGAGGAAGAAGAAGATAAAAGTTGAACAGGATGGTGTTCTCGAACGAGCGAACAACACTAATGGAATTGAAACGCCGTCATCTCTGTTGTCACAGCTGACTGGCGAAGCGCGTTTGCTCGAACGACGCCGACGACGAGAACAAAGGAACGAAGAGAGGAAGCAACGAATAGAAGAACGCAAAAAGAATACGTCGCCGCAGAAAGCGACGACCCGATTGGATCCATCAACATGGTGTACTTTAGAAGGAATGGTTGGGGGTCGCGTCCTTCAGCCGCAAGATCGCGTCGTGCATAGAAAGAAGCGCGTAGAAGTTGCTGAGATAACGACGCCGAGAAAAGGACGGAGACCGTGGAGCATGAAAAACGACGACACGCACTTGAAGATGTGCATGTACGCGACAACGTCATCGACATCAACATCGTCATCATCATCGTCGTCGTCGTCGATGACGACATCTAAAACGACCTACTCGAAAGGACCCATGTTTGCGCTGTTACAACCATTAGCTGTTTCTTGACGTTGATAACTTTCTCTTCTTCTGCTTCATTCTTAAAAGATGCTAAAAAATTATTACGCGTATCGATACTACTCGTCGTACTTCGATTAATCTGCTACCCTCTCTGCTAACTTCCTCCTCTTTTCTCTCTATTACTAAATTATTTCTTCTTGAGTTTCATATTCAGTTTACACTCTTTGCAATACCATTTCCCTTTCAACTTTACGGTCGGGTCCAACCCGACGCACGAAAAGTGAAACCATTCTATTTTACATTTATCGTTCTCGCAGCCAACCATCTCGCCGAAACTCACGCGTTTGCAATAACAGTACGTCGGTTCGTTCGGATCGGCCTCGTTCACGTAATACGGCGACCCGACTTGATCCTTCTTCTTATCGTTTTGTCCTCCTTGCGCGTTCGGTTTGTTTTTTGGATTCGCGTTCGTGTTGTTCCTCGCTTCGTCCTCGAACACTCTCAAGTCTTTGTCCAACTTTGTGATGTGTTCGTCGACTAAATCGTACGCTCGAGCCGCTAAAGCGCACTTCTCGTCCGCGATTTCCAGGCATAATTTCACGCTCTTGTCGATGCGTTCCTCGAGAAGTTCTTTCTTTTTCTTCCTGCTCTCTTCGTCTGAATCGTCGTCGTCTTGTTCGTCCACGTCGTTCAATTTCCGTTTTTTGTTGTTGATGTTGATGTTGTTGTTGTCGTCCTTCCCAGTCGTCTGATTCGTTTTTGTTGTCTCTAAAGCTCGTAAAACGAAAGTTTCCACCTCCGAGTGCACTTTATCGCTGACAGATGCGGACGTCTCGTCCAAAGCTTTCAGTCGTTGCAAGTAAGAGACTAAAGTCGTCGGCACGTTCGCCGTGTTGTCCGCGAGTACCGTCGCCGTGGTTGTCTGCTTCATTTTATTTTATTTTTGAAGACGGAAGAAGAAACGAAGAGCAGAGAGACCAACAAAAAAAAATGAAAAGAGACAAAAAGAAAAAACCAAAAAGGACGAGGGAAAGAGTGTTTGTTGTCTGCGAATGGAGAGAGAGAGAGGGAAAGAAAGAAAAATCGTCGTCACTTTTTGTAGTACGGAAACAACAGTAGAAGTAGATACATACACACGCAAAAATGTCTTTCACTGCATCCACTGCAAACATGCAAAGCTTGTGCGCGTCGTTCAGAGGCCAATCTTTGAACAACAAAACCGCAACCTCCTCGGCGGCGACGACGAGAAGAGCGACCCCGTCGAAATTTTGCGTCAATGCCGCATCGGTCGGAAAAGTGAAGTTTGACGGCTCCTCCAATGGCGAAGCGAACTTAGATTTGAAGGTTGCCAGAAACGAAGTTGCGAAAGGGATTGTGCACAAATACGTCGTCATGGTTAGACAAAACGCGAGAAGGGTAAGTGTGTCGTACCGGAACTGATTCCGCCGATTTCGTCGTCTCGAAATTTTTTCGCTTAAAAACCTCTTTCTTATCTCGTTTCCTTGCTTTTTGCGCCCAAATCTGCAGCCTCACGAGGCGGCGAAATTTGTTTATGAAATCGCGCACCTCCACGGCGCATGATGTTCTCACGCGCTGACTTTGAAATCTTCTGTTACTGTAATATCATCATAAACACAGGGTACGGCATCAACCTTGACGAAAAGTGAAGTTCGAGGTGGCGGTAGAAAGCCGTACAAGCAAAAAGGGACCGGGAACGCTCGTTTGGGTTCGAAGAGATCTCCGTTACTCCCGGGCGGGGGCGTTACGTTTGGCCCGAAGCCGAAGGACTGGAGCATTAAGATGAACAAGAAAGAGAGACGATTAGCGATGGCGACGGCAATTCAATCTGCGGCTTCTTCTATGATTGTCGTCGACGGCATCAACTCTGGCGTTACCGTGCCAAAGTCCAAGGCGTTTCAAGACGCTTTGAAGTCGTGGGGGGTCAACGTCAACGACGAGAAGACGTACGTCATCACGAAGGATGCGCCAAAAGAGGTTGAGTTGGCCACGAGAAACATGGCGAGAGTTGTGCACGCGGATATCACCAAATTGAACGTCTACGACGTCTTGAACGCGGACAAGGTTGTCGTCGACGAAGCCGCGCTTGGGTACTTGAACGATTTCTACGGCGCCGCGGGAAGAGCGTGGGCTTAAAAAGAATTAAGGTTCACATATTATTTTCTTACATACATACAACAAAATATACCTATTATAGCCCTTGTGTAATTAATTATTGATAGTACGAAGTGACATCGACCAACTCTAATCGAACGAACAAATCCGTGCCTCCTGGAATTTTGGTGGTTCCGTCAGCTAACACGACGTCGTTCGCGCCAAAGCCTAACTTCTCCGCCGGTATTCTTAACTCGCGTATCCCGCCTCTTTTCATCGTCGACACGCCTTCAACTATCCCTTCGCACAATGGCGTCAACAACGGCTTCCCACTCTTGTAAATAAACGCGATCGGTTTCCCGGTTTTCTTCGTATCCACGTACACGACGTTTGGATCCTCCGCGTTGGACATCTTCACCTCTACGCCGACAAAGTTCCCTTTATTCGGCATACCACCGCCCCCGATGCGAACGTCTTTTATCTTCAAACCGCTCTCTGAAACCGTCTCCGATTGCTCGTCCACGTCTTTATCGATTTCCAACAACGATTTCACAATCTCCCCGCCTTCCACTAACGCCAACACGGCCACGAGAGACAACCCACCGACGATGCCAAACCTTTTCGTGAGCGCTCGGGAAAGCGTCGCCGCCGGGTCGAACAAGTTCACCCCTTTACTTCCCAACTGTTTCTTCTTCGTCTTCTTTAAACCGTCTTCTTCGTCCTCCGTTTTTCTTCCGAACAAGGCGTTATCCACCGCGTCGTTCGATTTCGATACATCTTTTTTTTCGTCATCTTCATCGTCACCGTCACCCGTCGTCGCTTTCGTCAGAACACTTTTACTCCTGCTCTTCTTCTTCGCAGAAAAAGAAGAAGAAGAGGAAGAAGATGCTTTCGCCGAGGAGCGGGCTCTTCTGGCAGAAGAATAAGAAGACAAAGTGTTGTGGAAAGTACTACTACAACAGAAGCTGTTGTTGTTGTTCGTTGTTGTTGCTCTCATCATCATCTTCTTTCGGTTGCGTCGTTTTTGTGCAAAAAAATCGAAAGAAAAAAAAAATCATCATTTATTTTATTTTCAATCAAAATGAAGAAGCAGAAGAAGAGGAAAGACGACGACTTGTCTCGATTCAACTCCTCCTCTTCGGAGGACGAAGAAGAAGAAGAAGAAGAAGAAGAAGAAGAAGAAGAGAAGGATGAGAGTATTAGAAGAATCAAAAGTGTTGTGACAGGAGGAGGAGATGAAGACAAAGAAGACAAAGAAGACAAAGGAGAAGAAGAAAAAAAGCGTCCTCCTCGTCTGAATGTGGCGGAGAGAAAACGACTGAAGAAGAGAGACGCGCAAAGCGCGAAAACGGAGAGACGAAAGAGAGAAAGAGAGCGAATGGAAAAAGCACGCAGTAATAACAACAACACTTCTTCGAAGGCAACGGAGGAGGAAGAGAAAGCGAAGAAGAAGAAGAAGAAGAAGAAAAAGAATGCGTCAATAAAAGAAGACGAAGGTGACGGCGGCGACGTAACAGAAACGGAAGAAGAAGAAGAAGAAGAAGAAGAAGAAGAAGAAGAAGAAGAAGAAGAAGAAGCAACGACAGAAACGGGAATGGAAACTGAAACGGAAACGAGGAAATCGAAGAAAAGGAATCACGCGACGTTTGAAGTCGAAGGCGTGGCTTTAGACGACGGGACTTTAGTGCTCGTAGATAAGAGAAGTTTAGTCGTGTATTCGAGCGAAGAGAGAGACGGGAACGGCGAACACAAGCGCGTAGGCACGTGGGACGCAAAGACGAAAACAGTCATCAAGAGCGACGACAAAGACGATGGTAACGCGAAAAGGAAGTTTGATAATGGTGATAGTAGTAGTAATAGTAGCAGCAGCAGCAGCGACGGAGAGGAACAAGACGACGACGATGGTAAGAATAATTCGTCGTCATCAGAAGAAGAAGAAGAAGTAGAAAAGCAAGAACAACGAGAACGAGAACACACGACGCCGGTAAAGTTAGACGTGAACCATGCGTTCGAGTGCAATCCAGACGACCATTGCGAGACGTCCTTGGAGGCGCACAAAGACATCGTAAACTTTTTGAACATTGTCGCGTCTCAAAAGAATAAGAAACCGTCTGAATTAATTATTTACGATCCGTATTATTGCGCTGGAGCGACGAGACTGAACTTTACCGAGCTCGGATTCCCGAACGTCATCAACGAAAACAAAGACTTTTACGAAATGGTTGCGAAAAACAAAGTCCCCGAACACGACGTTTTCGTGACAAACCCACCGTATTCGGAAGAGCACGTGGAGAAGTGCGTCACGTTTGCTGCTAAAAATATGACGCAATTCGGTCGGCCGTATTTCATGCTCGTTCCGAGCTACGTCGTGTGTAAACCGTATTTCGTGCCAGCGCTCTTGACTGGAGGCGCGCAAGGAGCGGAAGAAAGAGAAAACACGAAGGAGGAAGACGCTGAAGACGATATGAACATGCATAAGAAACGTGGTCAAGTCTTGCCATTTTACATCGCGCCAACGAAGCGTTATTATTACTTCACGCCGAAACCTTTAGCAAAACTGAGGAATAAGAACATCGACGAAAATGGCATCGAGAAGAAACGCAGAGGTCACGTCGGAAGGAGAGGTGAACGAACGTCTCCGTTTCTTTCGCTCTGGATATGTGGGTTCGGCGATGACCAAATTGAAGCCTTACGAATGCACAAAAAGTTGCGGAGAGAACAAGTAAAGCATTACGTCGTCGCGAGAAACCCGAAAGAAATTCCATTGAATGTTTTAGACGAATGGGATCCTCGCCGCCGGGAGGACCCGTCACCAAAAAAAGCAAACATCCAGGACAAGAAGAACAAGAAGAAATACTTTTAGAATAACTACAGTAGCTAGCGAGAATAACATGTACTACACGTTTATAGGAATCTAAGGACTAATTTTTTTCGTGAGCATGTATCTTGCCGTGCTCCTCTTTCTTTTCTTCCCCGCGACCATGCGCGTGATGCGAATTCCGGTTTTTGAATACCGGTAATCAAAAACGCGTGACTGTGTGCTCGCCGTCTTTCGAGTGGTCCTTATCGCACGGCACGCCGTCGTGTGAGTGGCCGTGGTGTCCGTGGCCGTGTTCCTCTTTCTTTTCTTCCCCGTGACCGTGCGCGTGATGCGAATGCCCGTGACCCGTGTGCTCGCCGTCTTTCGAGTGGTCCTTATCGCACGGCACGCCGTCGTGCGAGTGCGCGTGAACAGCTTTAGTATCTTTCGGCACCTCTTTCTCCTTCATGACGACTTCGCCGTCCTTCGCCGCTTCTTCGGACACGTTCACTTGAATTTCGTAGGACGTTTCCACCTCCCCTTCGTTGTTGTGTAACGTCACTTTAATCGTATTCTTCGCCTCGGATATTAATTCAACCACGGACATGTTCCCATTCACGTCGTTAATTTTAAGCGCGCGCCCACTAAACGATGTCGCCATCACCCCGACGTGCGTCGTCCCTTTCGGTACTGTCAACGCGTACGAGAAACATTTCGAGCCGTCGAACGAAGGCTTTAAATCTTCCGTCGAACTTAACTTTGTCTTTGTAAATCCTTTGGCTTCTGCGGAGCGTAAATCTTCGCCCTCGTTGAGAGGAATTTGCGCGGTAAACGAGAGGAAGTTTAAGAAGGCTGAAGAGGAAGAGGAGGACATTCTCTTCTTCTGTTTTATTATACTACTACTACTACTGTGTGTGTGTGTTTTTGTGTGTTTTTGTGTGTGACGTTCTAAACGTTGTTGTTGTTGGTACTTTTAAAGAAGAGCGTTAAATATAACAAATGAAGAAAAGCGTGTGCCAGTTTTTCTTCATATTTTTTTTCCAACGAACAAAATTTTCTTTTTCTTCCGTCTGTTCTGCTCTTTGCAAAAGGAGGGAAAAACAACAACAACACTTTTATCCTCCAAACACACACACAAAAACACACACACACAAAACGTTTTTATTACACGCGCTTTTTGTGGGACGATGACGACGAGTTTGACCACTAGTAGTATTACTACGACTACTACTACAAGATTACTGTATTCGTATTCTCCTTCTCCTTCGTTGTTGAAAGGCAGCGCAAAACGACGCGTATCATCATCATCGAGAAAAATCATCGTGAGAAGAAAACAAGTTATTCCATCATCATCTTCTTCTTCTTCTTCTTCTTCTTCTTCTTCTGCTGCGACGACAAAAACGACACAAAGAACTGAACTCAGAGGGAAAGAGACGAGAGCGAGGAAATTATCCGTTCCGTATAAAGATGGGAACAAAGACTGCGACGTTCTCGTAAACGACGAGGCGAAGGAGAAAATAAAAGCGAGAAACTGCTCGAAATACGTCTCTTTAATCGACGGCGAAAATCCAAAGTTGAAAATATTGTTGAACGTCATAGAAAAAGACTGGGACAGAATAGGCGTGAAGAATAAAAACGCCGGACATCACACGCTGTGGCCAGAAGCGTTCGAAGCCGGAAAAGCTTTGTTAGAGGAGTGTTTCCCGGAGGAGTGTTCGCCGGAGTTTGGAGGCGAGGTGTTAAACGGCGTCGGATTCGTAAACGAACCAGAGTTTCAAAAGACGCGCGCTATCGATTTTATGCAAAGAAGACCAAAAGGCGATTTCACGCACTGTAAATATAATCCGTTGCCGAGATTACACCGAGACCCAGATGCGATCGATTACAAGTCCCCGAACTGGATGGAAACAGCCATGGAAAATTCCGAGGAGTATTCGTACCGGTATTATAACGTTTGGATCTCGAGGACGCCGAAAGATCCAACCGGACAAGTCTGGGATAATCCGTTGTTAGTCTTGTTGCCGAAAGATGGTGGCTCAAAGGAGTGGAAATACGACATTCGAACGGAGAAAGATAATTTAGACGAAAATGGGAACGAAATTAAACCGCCGTCGGCGTTTGAGCAGATCAAATCGAACCCGATGGCGGCGGCGCCGATTGTTATGAATATGTTTTCGACCAAGAAAGGCAAAGATTTCGGCGACGCGACCGATCCGAATTATTTAGCACGAGGGAGCCCAGAGCTCATCGCAGACGACGAGCACGAGTGGGTGACTGGACCATTCGTCGCGTTTGATTCGTTTGATTGTTGGCACGGGTCCGGGAAGTGGGATTCTGACGCGAAGAAGAGTTTGATCGAGGGGTCGAAAAATCCCATGGAGGCGCGCTCGGAAGCCGCGAAAGGTAGAATTTCCATGGAGTTACGGTTTAGAGCGCGGTGTAAACCGAACAGCAGGGAAGGTTTAGCCTGGAGTCCGGTGAGTGCGGCGTATAGAAGTAACAAGTTTACTGAAGATAGCGTGCGACCGAGCGAGCAAACGTACGATTTACTGAGCGGTAAAGCTTTATAAGAATCTTTGTATTATACGCATCTACCGGTACCGGCAGTACTCGTCCAATAAATGTACGTAATAACTTTTAGAAATATTATATACTTTTAGTACTAAAAGCGAAATGCAATGATGAATCTTTTTCAAGTGTAGCACGCACGCGAAGAATGCTTTCGTCGTCGTCGTCTCTTTTGTCGTACGATGCGATATAATTACGCCGTGCCTCTCTTTTGGTACCTCGCCGGCAAACCTGGCATGAGCGGCGGCAAGACTTCCATATCGTCACCCGGGCCGCCCAAATCGTCGCCGCCGTTGGAAATCAAGATGATCTCCGCCACGCCTTCGCTCTTCTCCAAGGCTACCGCGTCCACGTTCGGGCCGAAAAACTTGGAAAACTTACCCATGAATCCGTCCCACTCTTCTTTCGTAATTTTCGGCGACTCCATGGTCAAAACGATCGCGTACCTTCCATTCACCATTTGTTCGGACACGCCGACCAATTTCGGTCTTTGTCTCTTTTGTAATCCGCCCGGTCGGTTAAACTTGAAGATGATGTTCATCGCCTCCTCCAAGTGTTGCTCGTCTCCGTATCTGTACCTCGTCACGTCATTTCTTAACTGCGTCAACACCGCGGTCGATTGATCATCTCTCACGTTCACCGCGTCTTCGTACGACTCGCACTCGAGCGGCAACAGCTCGGCGTATTTCAACGCGAAACCGATCAAAGAAATCGGAAAACCGTAGATGAGCATGAGCGCGGAAATTTCCGTCCCTGGTAGGAACGAAAAATACGCCCCGAAACCGTAAATCAAAAGTGGTAAACCGACGGACAAACCAACCGTCCCAAACGACGTTCGCGCGGCGTTGAAACCTTCTTCTGGCACTAATCTTCCCGCAGTCGAGCGAGAGGTGATTTCCGGTTGCACGTATTCCCCAGCCGTGAGGTCGCGCTTACGTTCGACCACGGAAATGTCTGCCTCCTCGCCACCTTCGCTCGCTTTCACTACTAATGCTCCTGTGTTTCTTCTCCCTTTGTTTATTAAAAATTGTTGTTCTCGTCTGCTGTTGATGTTCTTGTTGTTGTTGTTGTTGTTATGTGATGATGATTTTGCAATCGTCACCGACGAAGAGGAAGATGATAATTTCGCCATCGTCGTCGTTTTTAATGTCGTTCTTCTAACTTTGCCGCTGCTTTCGCCTTTTTGCGTGAATCGAGTTTTGTTCAGCTTTGACGCCATCGGGGTAGTGATGGTCGTAACGGATAACATACTGTTTTCTTATTTACTTATGCGTGTGCGTGTGTTGTTTAGATATGTGTGTGTGTGTGTGAAGATATCTCGAAGAGTCCTGGTGCGAGAGAAATTGGCGGTCGAGATGGACTGCTGAAAAAGAAGCAAAAAAAACAAAAAAAACGAGGGAAAGAAACAACAAACAGAGAAGAAAAAATACACGCAGAGAGAGACAACATACTTTTAATACTATCTCTACTACTGATACGAAGAAGAATGTATACGAAGAAAATTCGGGCGGCATCGCACGTCGTAATAATTCTGCTGTAAGTGCTCTCTGTTTTTAATGCGTTTCGCGTTTGAGGTGATTTTTGTGAAGATATATAATAGTCTCTCGCAGTCTACTGTTGTTGTTTGAGAGAGAGAAAAAATTGGTGGTCGAGCAGGACGGAAGATTTTTTCTCAGTATGAAAGGACAGAAGGACCTGATAAGAAGAAGAAGAAGGATTACTCAACTCTCTTCATTCGTTATTCCTTTTCGGAATAAACTCGTCGTCTCTTCTTCTTCTTTATTAGAGTAGTATCACAATCATCGAATTAAGAAGGAATTAGTATTACAACAATTAAAATGACGTCTTCTTCTTCCATGACCAGATTAACGATGAGCGCGATGCACTCCATCGCTCGCCGCGCGACCATTCACAACAACAAAACGAGGACGACGATCCAACAGCATGTAAAACATCATCATCAACGCAGACACCTTCGCGCGACGACGACGACGGTGATGTCCGCGTACCAATCCTCGAAAGTTGGAGACTACCCGTCCTTGGACTTTCGATGCTTTTACGAAAAAGACGGGAAGAGAATCTCCCCGTGGCACGACGTGCCGTTGAAAAACGCCGACGGCTCTTTCAACTTTATCTGCGAAATTCCGAAAGAAACGAAAGCGAAGATGGAAGTCGCGACGGATGAGAAATTGACTCCGATTAAACAAGACACGAAAAAAGGCAAGTTAAGAGATTACCCGTACAACATCAACTGGAACTACGGTATGTTACCTCAGACGTGGGAGGACCCGCAGCACGTTCACCCGACGATGAACGTGAAAGGCGACAACGACCCGGTGGACGTCGTCGAGATTGGCTCGACGCAGTTGGAAATGGGTTCCGTCACTCCGGTGAAACCGTTGGGCGTCTACGCCATGATTGACGAGGGCGAGTTGGACTGGAAAGTCATCTGTATCAGTACCAGCGACCCGAAAGCCTCTGACATCAACGACGTCGCGGATGTCGAGAAACACATGCCGGGGGAGTTGGAAAAAATCAGAGTTTGGTTTCGCGATTACAAAACGCCGGACGGTAAGCCGCAAAACATGTTCGGCTTGGACGATAAGTGCATGCCGAGCGCGTACGCGAAAGATGTCATCGAAGAGACGCACGAGTTTTACAACTCTTTAAAGAGTGGGAAGAGAGCGAACGACGAAGAGTTGAGCTTGGAATAATAAAATAAATGATAAATTAAACACCATACAGTACTTTATCAAAACTTTTTTTACTTCTCAATCGAAAAATTTCATCATAACAACAACAACGACATCATCATCATCATCATGGCGGCGACGACGAAAACGACGACGACGAAGAAGAAGAAAAGGAGGAAGAAAAGGAAAAACGATTTCGACGACGACATCACTAATAATGTTTCCTCCGAAAAAGAAACGACGACGAAGAGGAAGAGAAAAAGAGGTTCAGGTGATGATGATGATGATGTGGGTGAGCTTCTGGTGAAAATGTACCCGCACGGGTCTTTTATTCGCCCGCTGTTCGTGCACCGACAAACGCAAAAAGACATTCGAGACATTCGAGAAGAAGAAGACAAAGAAGATGAAGACAAAGAAGAAGAAAAAGCGGCGGCATCTTCGGCATCGTTTGCAGCCGCGACGGTATTAGTCACCGGATTCCCGTTCGAGTGGCACAACGAATTCTCCATTCAGGATTTATTCTCCACCTCTTTCGGTGAAACGAAACGAGTGCAACTGATTCGATTAAAAACGAATTCGGAGGCGAAGAGCGCTTTGGTGACGTTCGAACAGACCAAGAGTTTACAAAAGTTATGGAAGAAAATCGAAGAGAAGACAATCGTAGAAGCACCGATAACGACGAGAATAGGAATAGGCTCACCTCCTCCTCCCCAGTTCGGTTTGGATAAGTTTGTGTACGAACACAGACTCCGACGCAAAGGCGGCGCCAAGGCGGCGAAAGCGACCGTCGACGAGTGGTTTCGAAACCGCGCCAAGGAGAAGGAAATAGAAAAACGGAAACGCGCGAGAGAAGAGGAAGACGACGGGTGGACCGTCGTGCAACAAAAACGAGGGAGACGGAAAACGAGCGATAATCAAGGGATAACCGTCGGTGGGGTTCGAGCGAGCACCGTGGAGAGACGCAGGAAAGAAGCTTTGACGATGGAAAACGAAGACGGCGACGCTACGACTACTACTAGTTCTTCCTTTTACAGAAAAAAGAAGAAAGGCACGCTCGGTTTAGCTCCCGTGGAGAATTTTTACAAGTTTCAATCTCGAGAGAGGCGAAGGAACGATTTAATCGCTTTGCAGAGAGGGTTTCAGGCGGACAAAGCGAAAGTCTTAGCCATGAAAGCCGCCAGGAAGTTCAAGCCGGTGTAAAATAAAATTGTAGAGCACAACGAACTGATTTTTGTGTTTTTTCCTCAATTTTTTTTGTACCTGACCTCACTCTCATAACGCGGGTCGCTTCAATTATTATAATCATCGTAATAATTAAAAAGAAAGAAAGATGCCAGAGCAAGGCAAAACAGAGCAAGCAGACGATGGGCAGCAACACCAACCGAAAGGCACGGTGTGGCAACAGGTACGCGCCGGTCGTCTTCCTTTCTCCACCTTCTCTTCTCTCTCTCTCTTCTCTCTTTTTATATAAAATTACAACGAGTTAAAAAACTGTACTCACCAACACCAACCAATTCGATCTCCTTTTTCTTTCGTCGCGTGTCCTCTCTCATCATCGACGACAACAGGCAGCCAGAGCGTATTTTTACGTCATCGTGTGGATGTCCATCTCCATGGGGGTTATTTTATTCAACAAGTGGATTTTAGCGTACTCTGGGTTTAAGTATCCAATCGCGTTGACGTTATGGCACATGGTATTTTGTACCACCGTGGCGACGGTATTGATGCGAGTGTTTAAAGTGACAAAACGATTATCGATGCCGAGGAAAGAGTACGTGAGCAGAGTATTACCGATTGGCGCGTTTTACGCAGCGTCGTTATGGTTGTCAAACTCGGCATATTTACACCTCTCGGTTTCGTTTATTCAAATGACGAAAGCGTTGATGCCAGGGTTGGTATATTTCGTCGGCATTATATTCCGAACGGAGAAGTATCACGGTCTGACGACTTTGAACATGTTTATCATCGCAATTGGGGTAGCGATTGCGGCGTACGGGGAAATTAATTTCATTTGGATTGGTGTCATCGAACAGTTTTCGGCGTTAATATTCGAGGCGACGAGGTTGTGCTTGGTGCAGATTTTGATCAAGAATAAAGGGTACGCGATGAATCCGATTCAATCGCTGTATTACGTTTCACCGGCGTGTGGAATATTTTTGTTGGTACCATTTTTGACCGTGGAGTTACCCGAAATCATGGCCAACGTCGACTTAGTTATAGACTGGAAAGTGTTATTCTTGAACGCGACGTGCGCATTCTTGTTGAATCTGGCGGTCTTTTTGTTGATTGGAAAGACATCGGCGTTGACCATGAATATCGCCGGCGTCATCAAAGATTGGATGCTGATATTCGCGTCGCAGCACTTGTTCCACAATACGGTGACGTTTTTGAATTACTTAGGTTATGTGATTGCGTTCCTGGCTGTTGGTATGTACAATATGATTAAGTTGCGGCAGGCGAAGAAAGCGGAGAAGGATAGAGCGGCTGCGAACGATAGCAAGTAACATATGAGAGCGTGTGTTTTTAATCTAATAGGACCAATACGATTATGTGTATAGTAAGTAGTTTTCTTTCAATTTTGCGTATTCTTTTTCATTCGAATTGACAAAGTTTATGTGCTAAAAGGTTCAATCTCTCTAAATAGTTTGCTACAATATATTATGGGGGGACAGGAGTGCTGCGCTGTTTCTCTTCTTAGTCAGTTTTCTTTCTGAAAGAGCACCCTTCCGTCAAGCGCGCTTTGCCGCCAGTCGGCTGGCACAAAACCGCCGAGCATGAGCCGCACAAAACCACAGTCTGAGAATGCGAAAACACAGTCGTGATGGAAAAGCACCCTTGGCATTTCACATCCATGAAGAAGCTATTCGGACCTTGTACTAAGCGTTTGAGTTTGTGCTTGGAAGCTTCGAGAGCCGCCGGTGGATTGAGCAAATCGATATCTTGTGCGAGCTGTATTGCGAGTAAAGAGAGAGAATGGGTCAGTACGCAGGTATAATAAATCAATTATCTTCGCGAAGAACGAATAACGAGAGAAGAAAAGAAATTTTTGCCTCTCTTTTGGAGTTCTCGTTCATGTAGGGCCATCCACCCGCCCATCAACGAAAAGCAAACGTCGCGCACGAAAGCACGCCGCGATGTCACAAAAAGGCCAAGAAAAGCATAAACACGTTCCAAACACATTGACACATAAAATGTATCCGAATATATCCGCGTTTATCCTTTCACCCGTCCTCTCCAAAACACTTTTCGCGCGTTCAAAAACTTTTCGTTCGCCGCATTTTTTCCTCGTAAAACCGCGATTTTCGACGAGTCGTCGCGTTTCCTCCAAAGACGCGCGCCCCGTCGCGAAGGTAAAACGAACGCGATGAGCGCGTGCGCGCGTGCGAGAGATACACGAGTATCTGTTCCGAGAGAAAATTGACGCGAATAATACGTACCACCATTATATTCGATCTATTGTGTTGTATATAAATGACGATTTCACAAAGCAGAGAGGAAGGAAAGGGGCTTCTTTTTCTCTCCCGCCAAAACGGACTTCTTTCTCCCCCTCCTGTTTTCTCTCGACAACAAACAAGACAGAAGAGACAGACAACCAAACAGAGCTGGTGCTTCCTCTTCTTCAGAAATAAACTTATATTAAAACTAATATTTATAACACTCAATCAAAATGGCAGGTAGGTATCGATGATCGTTTGTTTTCGAGCGCGCGGGGCGGCTTTCCGGGCGGCTTTGCATCATCAGTCTTCTTTGTTGGGAGATATTGATGAAACACACACACACAACACACAACAACGAGTGGATGATTTTTATTCTTCTTTTATTTTTGTCGGCGGATCGTTTATCTCTTCTTCTTCTTCTTCTTCTTCTTCTTTAAAACAATGTCTCTTCGTTTCTGTTGCTCTCTTTAATAAGCGTGCATATTCGAAGCTGAAAATGATCTGTAACAATTATAATCAGTTCTTCTTCTGTGTGTGTGTATATGTAAAACTCATTATTCTTCTCTCTTTATTCTCTCTTCTTCAAATGAAATGAATGAAAAACAGACATCCCAGTTGTTGGCGATGGTAAATACGAGTTGAAAATCGAAGCGACTTCGTGCAACATTAAAAAAATTGACTTGAAATTCTACGGCATCGAAAAGGCCACGTGCCAAGTGACGATTAAATGCAACGGTGCGGAATGGAAAACGAGCGACGAGCGAGGTTTGGACCCGACCTGGGAGCAACACGTCATTTTCAAAATCAACGACCCGGAGACGGACAAGATCTCGGCGGTGTTCCACTGCGCCGGCATCCAGTTAGGCGACGAACAGTTTTACGCCTTGGACAAATTGTTGAAGGGCAAACAGACGTTTAAAGGGTTGGTTGTTCCGGGTGGTAAAGCGGACATGCTCTTCACCGCGGTTGACTTTGGATCGGAAGAAGCGCCGGAAGAGGATGACGCTTTTATGGACTTTCTGTAAACGCCGCCGCCGCGTACAAACGAAGGAGAGAGAGAAAGAAAGAGAGAGAATATATACACACGTAGCAATTATTTAATTTAAGCTTAATGAAACAAGAACCGGGAGGATTGGAGTACTTTATACGTTTTAGTCCAACGTGACAACAGCCATTCTTCGTTTTACACGGCATCTATCGAGATCTCGTTTTCGATGACGTTTCGTTGAGTACGTCTATGTGAAAGTTGTTCTTGAGAAATTCTTCGTCAGTCTCTCGCGCGCAACTACGACTGCGTTAACTACTCAATAAAAATCACAAGGATTAAAAGAAGAGGAAGGAAAAGAAATGGGCTCATTCCTCTCTTCAATCTTTTCGTCGGCGAAAACGAAGCGAGAGCGGGAGAAAATCTCCTCCCAATGTGCGACAAGAACATCCGCTTTAAAAGCGTGCGTTTCTGCGTATCCGAAAAACAAAGAAGCGTGCGAGAAACTCTCGGAGGACTTGGCGTTGTGCAAAGCGAGATTGGTGGACAAATGCACCGCCAAAGCTGAAAAGTTTGAGGAGATGTGCGTTAAACTGATGGTGGTCAGAGAGCAATCGAACGAGGAGAAACGGAAGTGCGCGAAAGCGGCTAAGAATATGCAAAAGTGTGTAAAGCGCTTTTGAACACGAGGATATCGGTTGGATGATAGTAGTATGATAGTAATAAACTAGTAAGTAGTTTGATTTGAAATAATAGAGCTTTTAGGGCGCATCGTGTCGCGTCATCTTTGTCATCTTCGTCTCGATTGTTATATTTAAAGGATGACTTATTAGTAACTCTTGTTTATTCTCTCTCTCTCGCTCTCTCCCTCTTCTAAAAATCAACGCTCTCTTCTTTTATATTTCACCGTAGTCGATAACCACGCGTTCGTTCGTCGTCGCATCTAAGTCTGTGTACGGCCCTCTCCCTCCACCACGTCCGCGTCTACCACCTCGGCCACCTCTTCCACCGCCTCGGCCGCCACCGCTACCGCCTCTTTTGATCCCTCGCAACGTCGGTTTGTTTCCTTTCGCCTCTTCCGCTCGCAAATACTCGAACACGTTCTCTTTATACTTTTCGTCAATCAAACGATTGCGTTCTTTCTCAATAGCTTCGGTTTGTTTCGTTTTAATATGTTTCAAGACAAACTCCTCCGCGATGAAGAGTTTGGAGGATAACGTGGACCCGAATCGACTTTCGTCGAAGACGACCACTTGCGCTTTAATCCACTCTTCGATTTTATTTTCCAAATCCGCTTCGTCCACTAATCGTAAAACAACCGGATCGCTCAAGCAAGTCAAACGTTCCGACCAGGTGGAATCTACGCGCTTTGACCATTTTGTTGCGATTTCGTTCGCTTCGATCGGCTCGATCGGTGCGTCCGCCGGAACGGCGTGTTCGCCTCCGCCCAACGCAAACGTCGACAACGGTTTGCGAAACGAACATTTCGCTCTCACGTTCCTCCCTTCCGCGATTTCAATGTAATCGTGAGGATTCGTTTCTCTCCCGCCGTAATAGTCTATCCCGTGCACGTTCCAAAGATACACAACGCACGTGTCGATCGCTTTCGCGATATCCTCCGCGGAACTCTTGGCATTTATGGAGACGTTGTTTTGCAACGCGTTGGCGAGCTCGGGAGAATTCGGAATCTCCTTCTCGCTGTTTAACTTTTCGATTAAACTTCTCGCGACGGTTAAATCGTGCTTTAACCGGTCCATGTGCCACGCCTCTCTCGGGACGAACCCACCGATTCTTCTCGCTCTTTTCGCCTTTTTCTCCGGATCTTCTGTTTCCATGTTTTCTTCGCCTCCGTCCGCCGCCGCTTCCGTCGTCGCCTCGCTGTAATCTGGCAACCCTTCCACCGACCCAATCTCCGCGAACCCTTTTGCAAACTTTTCCGACTGTTCCTTCGCCAACTCCAAGCGTTTTCCTTGGTTCGATTCTAACAGTCTCGGATCGAACGTTCTTTGCATCCACGGGTCGTTCTTTTGTCGCATAAAATACTGCTCGTGAAACAAGTGCGCGTTTTCGATTTTATATTGCTCGTACTTCTCCTCGGCTTCTTGCGGCGTCGCGTCGTTCGGTAAGTGTTTAAACGCGAATTGGCGGAAGGTCAACGCCCCGGACGGGTCTTCCATTTGGTGATGATACTCGTCATCTCCTCTTCCTCCTTCTCTCTGTCGATCGTACGGCTTGCTACCTCTACCTCCTCTGCCTCCGCCGCCTCTCCCGCCTCGGCCTCCTCTGCGATGATCGTACCCTCCTCCTCCACCACCACCACCTCTGGAATAGTCGTCGTACCCTCCTCCTCCTCCTCCTCCTCCTGAATACGGGTCGTCTCTTCGTTGGCCTCCACGTCTCGCTCGAGAGGCGCCGTACGCCTGTTGGTCTCCGTAATTATCTACGTCCATCTTTTACGTGTGTGTGTGAATTATTATTATTATATATAAAAGAGTTTTTTAAAGTCTCTCTCTCTCTCTTTCTTCGTCGCGTTGTTAAGATACTAAAACTCTACCAGAAAAGATCGAAGCGAACAACAACCAGAGCTGCGAAGAGATGCGACGCGTTCTTTCGTTCTTATTATTATTATTATAATTACACTTGATTTTGAGAGACAAAATGTGTTGTTGTGTGGAATTATGAACGAAGTTTTGTCCTTTCAAACTTCAAACTTGACGAAATTTTGCGTCGTGAAAAACAAAAAAACAAAAACGAAAAAGAGAGCTCAAGGACAAAACAGAGCAGCCCCTTGCCATCAAATCTTCCTCTCCTCTCTCTCCTCTCTCCTCTCTCTCAAAACGTGGTCGAAATTCGTACCACGTCACGTTTTTCACCGCAACAAGTAGGGAGTGCGTCTTCATTTGATCTTCAGATATATATATACCACAACATATATATTCGTCGCATATCATCTTTCAGCAGAGTTTACTAATCTCGCGCGCATTTATCTTCCGTGAGTACGCGCACACAAACAGACGCAAAGATGGCCACGACGATCAGCAACAGCAGCGCGGCGATGACGACGACGACGATGAAAAAAAATCATCATCGCACGTCTTATCGATTTGGAGGAAGATCTTCTGTTTCCAATGCGAACAACGGGTTGAGAGCAGCAGCGGCGAACAAAAGAACGAACAGAGTAAATATCATAACGAGAGCATCCGGAGCAGAAGATATCATCATCGTCGACGACGCGTCGTTCGAGAAAGAAGTGTTGCAATCGGAGACTCCGGTCTTAATCGATTTCTGGGCCACGTGGTGTGGGCCGTGCAAGTTAATCAGCAAAGTGGTGGAGAAAGCGGCGCCGGAGTTTAAAGGGAATTTGAAGATTGTGAAAATAGAAACGGATCCAAACCCAATTTTAGTGGAGAAGTACGAGGTGTACGGGTTGCCGACGTTGATGGTGTTTAAAGATGGTCAGCCGGTGAAAGGGAGTAAACGAGAAGGCGCCATCAACCTCGCCAAGTTGAAAGACTATTTGCAGTCGCACGGCATCTCGCCGGCGTAAAAGATTAAGAAAAGGCAGCGGAAGGGTATGTAATATGTATACGACTACACACCGTGAAATAAAAACGATAACTATACAAAACAATCCAATATTAACATTACAAATTCATCCTAGCTGGAACTTACTACTTCTATTATAATACACCGCAGGTCATCAACCGCGCTAAAAAATATTAACTTGAACGATGACTCTCTCTCTCTCTCTTTCTCATCGTTCGTTCATTCGCTCGTTCGTTACCAAAGCTTCTTCGGTAACTCCCATCTCTGAAAATTTCGATTCCCTAACCTTCCATCTTCTTTCCCGAAGAACAAAAACTTCTCTCTCGTGTACAGCGCCTCCGCCGCTTCTTTCGCCTCGGTCGATAAAACCTTCTCCGAATCGTACACATCCTCCGCGTATCCGACATAAATACAAATCATCGCGACTACGGCTATGGATAAAATGGACAAAAACGCTCTCAACGGCGACCAACTGCCTTGAGCGCGCGTCATTTTGGCGAGTTTCAAGTCCGATTCCACGGAGAAGAGGCGCGTCGATTCGTTCGGTATTTCTCTTTTATTCGCATCTTCGTTTTCATCATTTCTTCGTCGTTTGTCTTCTTCTTCGTGATAATACGTAGGGTTCTTCCTGCTCGTCGTCGCGTGGAATCTCGAGGTAAACGACGAAGCCTTCCTCGGCGAGAAGGGCATGACGATGATCACGCAAAGTGTGTGTTTCCCTTCTGTATATACGGTCCAAACAAAGCGCGCGAAATAATGATTCTTTGGACGCGCCCCTTCTTTTCAAGCGATTGAAGAAGAAAAAAAAATGTGAAAAAGATTCAAAACTCCCTCGTTCTCGTTCTCGTTCTCGAGAGAAGACTTTTGTGTGTGTGTGTTCTCTCTCTATTACTACTACTACAGGAGTACATGCAAATTATTACTACTACAACATTCTATCTAAGACGTCTCTGTAATACCCTTTCCTGAGCGGGTCCAAGAGGAGGAGTTTTTCGTACAGCTCTTTCGCTTTGATCGAGTGCTTCAAAATCACATCCGCGCGCCGCTCGAAATCGTCGTCGAGTTTCATTTCCTTCGCCAGGAGTTTGTGCAAGCGAGCGCAGACGAGCGCGGGCCATTTACACGTCGGTTCCATTTCAGAAACTTCGGTAATTCTATCTAATTCTCGCTGAAGCGTTTGTATTTTGTACGCATTTTTGGACGAGGAGGAAGAGGAGGAGGAATACGCATCGAGCTGTGAAAGTAACCATCTATGGTACATCCACGCGCTTTGGTCCTCCGGCTCTGTGAAGAATGCTTGAGAGACGAGTTCGAATTCCGCGTCCAGCACGGCTTGGAATCGCGTCGGTGATGATGACGACGACGTTTCTGTCGTTACTGCTGCTTGGTTTTTATCATCATCCAACTGTTCGAAGTGCACGGACCGATGGTGCCAGGCGGAATAATTGGAAAAGTTTTTTGAAATCTTTTCGCGAGCGTACTTCGCCTCTTCCTCTCTCGTCCTGTTCTCTATAACGTCATCAGCTACTTCTTCCTCGTTCATCCTATCGTGCTCGCCATTAAAATAATACCGAGTAATCTTATCCACTACAAACCTCCGGTAATTCCACGCGTGAAAATTTCTATCGTCCGCGTTTAACAGCGTCTCTAACATCTCTCGCTCGCGAAGGACGACATCTTTCATAAAAGGAAGAAGCGACGAGTCTTCGTTTCCTCTTTCCGACGACGACGACGACGACGAACTAAGGATTCGATCGTACAACCGAGCAATTACCCACCTCCTGTGTTCCCAGGCGCAATAACTTTTTGGGTTCCTCCTCAACCCTTGTTCCGATACGTGTAATTCTTCTTTCGCGACATTTTTTAGTCTTTCCTCCTCCTCTTCCTCGTTTTTTTGTTGTCGAACAACAACGTAAAGACAAAAACGTGCTTTCCTTTTGTTCCAACACGTGATCATTTCCGGTTGAATCTCGACCAGTTTTTGCGTCAAAGTGAGCATTAACGATTCCATCTTCTTCTGAGTTTTCGTATCGTGGTCGTCGTCGTCGTCGTCGCCGCCGCCGCCATCCTTTCCTTTCTCGTTATCGTCGGCGTTTTGTAAGTGCACGATTTCTTTGTGCAATTTTTGCAACAGTTTTACTTTCGGCAAGGATTTCGCCCTTCGCTCGAGACGACTGGCAGTGCTTTCCCGCTTGCGTCCGTGCATTGTATCGATTGAAACCCTGCTCTGCGTTTCTCTCTTTCTCTCTTTTTCTCTCCGCTCCGCCGAGAGGAAGGAAGGAGAGAACTTTCGAGTGAGAGGAAGAGTGAGGTGTGTGAGCTACAGTTCATTTTTTTTCTACAAAACTACTTCATCTACGAACATTCAAAAACTAAAACTACTAACTCCTTTTATGCGTGCTAAGAACCAGCGGCGGATCTCTTACCTCCGACGAATTTCTTTAAACTTCTCTTAAAGTTCCTCACGTGTTGCATCGTCGCTTCGCTGGTGATGTCGTCGATGAAGCCGGATTTGAATTTTTGCGTCGCGGACGGACGAGGAAAGCCATCGTTTTCGTCGCCGAGCGCGACGCAAAGCGCTTCTCGAAAGATAGCGGGACCAACGGATTTGAGGATTGCAAAACAGGTCGCGGCGATGTCGGTGAGGAGTTGCGCGGGAAAGTATTCGTTAGCTGCTTCCAACAAACCACGGAGAAGAAGTGGGAGAGTCATTTGAGGCAAGTGAATGCTTTTTGGATTGTTAAACGTCCAATTCGGGAGAACCAATTTCACGTTGCTCACGTTGTTATTTACGAGACTTCCATGGACGACGCCGACGACTTTATTTCCACCAAACGATGCGGACGCTTTTTTTGGATCAAAGCTGTCAATTGAACGGCACGCGATATCTCCAGCTAAGGCGAGGACGGAAATCGCGTTTTCATCTGAACACCCCGTGCGTAAACTCATCGAAACTGCTCGGAGAAGAAGCTCCAGGCGTTCGTTACTGAGAACGTACCCGCAATCCGATCGGACGAGAGCTTGCGCCAACCCATACACCGATGGAAATCGATCCGGGTCGTCCGCGAAATTCGCGTTGGTATCTCTGAGATTCATATCTAGTACTTTCGCGACGACATCATTCAACGTCGTTCCGGAAAAAACGCCCACGATATCCTCGTAAGAAATTCCCATTCGTTGGAACAGTTCTGAGTTCATCGCAATCGATTCGTGCAACGCGGTATTCGATAAAGATGAATGCGTGATATTCTTCACATACGTCAATCGTACCGTATCTATGAGTTCGTTTCCGAGGTAACTCGATCCGTTGCTGTAAATGGAAAGATACGTTCGCATAATCATAAAAAGGACCGGCGCCAGAAAGACAGCCTCGTTGTCGTTCGTCGCGAAGACATGAAGCAACAAGCGAAGCTCTTTCAAAGGCACGACGGAACTTTGCGCCGGAGATAAAGCGTGAGATAATATTTCTAACGCCATCTTTTTTGTGTCGACATCGTGCGTTGCTTTCTGCGATTGAAGCGCAATGGAAACGTCCACTAAGGCGTGCCCGACTTGAATACCGTGATGATGATGAATAGCGCTCAAGGCGTTTTCTGATGTTTTCCGGAACAAACGACCCAGCGACTCCGCGGACGTACAATTCGCGCGTACCGCTGCACGTAGAACTACAGTAACTGTTGGCTCTTGACCGTCTCGCAAATCGTGAAGGGCAGTCGGTGTTACTAAATTTTCCACGTACGCGCGTTCAAGCATCTGACCGAGATAGTTTGAAATCTCCGGGTCCAAAAAGAGCGATTCCTTCGAGCAATCGCATAATCGCATAATCGCCGTCGCCGCGCCGCGAGAGTGCACGGGATCGTTCGTTGAACACAAAACTTCACTCAGCGCTCGCAAACAGTACTTCGTAAGCTTTCTAGAGATGGCGATATCCTTCGCCAATCCGACGAATGACCAACACACCGCTTCGCGAGCGTCGCTGAAGTGCACTAGAGCGTCCACCACCGCTTGTATCGCGATGTTGAAAAGATTGCTACTTCCGTCGTTACTTTCGCCGGTAGTATCTCCTTCGTCACCACCACCAAACGTATTCTTCATTCTGTAGGATAAAATTTGAAACACGAACACGTACCCCAACCCTCTTTCTGTTTGTAATCCTTGAACGAGAATCGGTAAAATTGGATTCGTCCCGACTGCATTGATAATCTCGCGACACGAGTCGCCAATCTCGTCTCGAATGGCTTCCATTTCTGAAGGATTCCGTCTATAGTTTTCCAAAAGGAACGTTGCCAAGGCATTTACAACAACAACCACGTTTGGTACGTATTTCTGCGTCGTTTCTTTATCGAGGTCAAACGCCGATGCGGAGGAAGAGGAAATTTTCACCCACGCGTCAAAACACGATGCCGGCGACTCGGGACTCGCGAGGAGCACATTCGCGCACGCGTCTAGACAAAACGACACGATTTCAGTATCGTCTCTTTTCAGCGCTCCGTTAACTGTCGCCAAAATAATCTCTAGCGCGCGATTTTGCGCGGATTTGCACGCCTCTTGCGACGTCGCTACTTGCGACACGAAACTCAAACACTGTGCGAGCGCTTCTCTATTCGCGCCTTCTTGTTGCACGATAGCCTCGAGCAAAGTCGAAGCGAACGACATGGCGCTTGATTGTACTTTGGATTCCCCCGAAGCACACGCGATTTGCACGGCGCGCTCTAAAATTATACTTCGCTTTGGAAAGAATAACTCGATCGAGGCGCTCGAATTGACCTCGTTCAACCAAATCGCTAAGCAATCAAATATTAAAGCTACTAAAGTCACATCTTCTTCTCTTCCCTCCGCGTTCGTCGCGATAGAAATAGATTTGTACATCTCCTCCAAAGCGCGACACACGAAGACGCACGCTCTCGACGCCGCCTCGGCGATTAACTTCCGTCTTTCCGGACGAATCGCACCTACGTTTTTATCGTGCACGCTCTCCCCGAACGCTTTCAAATAATGCACAAACGCGTGCGCCGAGTTTTGTCGAAAGTGCATCGCCGACGATTCCACCAACGTCTCCACGTCCTCTTCGCTTCGCACCATTTTCATGGACGCCACCGCCGCTCCGAGCGCAGCAAATTCGCAGACGCTGTTGATTTCCTTCCCTCGTAAACTCAACAGATCGTTCGAGACGATCGATTGAAACAAAATCCGTAGTAACAGATTGTTGTTGTCGTTCGTACTGTGACTACTTTTATCTGTCTCCATCTTTGCTCGTCTCAGGTACTGCAAAACACATTTGCTGACAAACACCGAGACTTCGATTGATTCTTCCTCCTCCGAAGAACTCCCACCACCATTAACACCGTTCTTCCCAACGCCTTTCAAAATATCCAACACTAACTCGTAATTCTCCTCGAACTTCTCCCGGAACGTCTGGTCTAAAAACCGCTCGCACTCTTTTCTTCTCTCGTTCGAGGACTGCGGCGAACAGACCACCCGCATCGTCTCTCGCACTTGCTGTTTTTTTTCTTCCATCAGTGACAACAACAACGACGAGACGATGATTTGTTGGACGTCGTTTATTCTTCTTCTTCTTCGATACTACAGATGTTCTTGTTCGTATTATTATTACGACGACGACGACGATGACGATGATTGCAACGAGAGCTTCTTTCTCGTCGTCGTGAACAACACACACACCATGATGGCGTGTGTGTAATAAAAAGAGGAGGAGGGGAAGTGTGTGTTTTTCTGTTGTTTTTGTATGGGAAAAGAACAAACAAGAAAAGTGTCCAAAAGTTTAATCAAGGGTGCCTACTTTTTTCGAAGGAAGAAGGAAAGATTGATTGTCAAAACGCATGCAGTGAGGGCTATGGCGAGATGACTGAGGGTTCAATTGAGCGCCTCTTTCTTCATCTCAGGACACTTGTGACAAATCAGTCTGTTGCTTCTTCCAGTCTTCTTTCTCGTTTTCGAACATTTTCCGGCTACCCACTAGACCACGGTATGAATATGACGACAAACAGCACATTCATCGACATAGGAAGCGGCTATGGAAAGGTAGTCATGCATGCTAAGCTCTCTGCAAAAGTTGCCAAGGCTGTTGGCGTCGAATATGTTGCTTCAAGGGCCGCGATGGCAATCAGCTCCAAAAATGAGCTGGTGTACGGCGAGCACGCATTCATGACGGACGATGCGAGATGTGCATTACGTGTTGGCTGCGACTTAAAGCACGGAGATGCTACCAAATATGGGGAATTCAAGTTTTCACACGTATACATGTATGACAAAGTTTTCTCTGATTCCACCTTACAGCTGCTGGCCTCACAACTGGGAAAATCTCCATTCAAAGTTTTGATTAGTTATCAAAGGATTGAAACATGGCGTCGTCATGGGCTGAACAAAATTGTTGAGGTGGGCGCGCTTCGCATGAGAACGACTGGTGGCCAAACCTTCAAGGCATACATTTTTGTGAAGCAGGCAAAGTTTATGACCAGATGAAC
>ERZ651776.998-NODE-998-length-36230-cov-7.482477_pt1 | contig 36230 bp, 17 predicted proteins | sample MGYA00514761_ERZ651776 | MGnify/ENA metagenome assembly ERZ651776
TCAGTCGATTCTCTCGACTTTTTGTCCTCTTCTGAGTACTCTGTTTGAACACATCGTTTGGCTTCGTTTACATAAGAGAGAGGAAGAGAATACCACAAACACGACTTTTTCGAGGAGAAGAGATCTTTTTAATAAGTTCTTTCTTTATTCTTCTACTTTTTGAATTGAATTGGATTCATAATTCTCTCGACTTTTCGTTGAAAGAATTCATCATCACATTCCGGACTTTTTGTTGTTGTTCTGATATTGAACAGTACGCAGAGCGAGAAAGAGAGAGCGCGAAAGGAGCATGACAAAACGAGAAGGATCAGCAGCCGTGGGAGGGTCAGGATCAGGACTGGAAAACGCGATCGCGTTCCTCGAGCACCCGTCGATAAAAAATTCCAAATCGTACACCGAGGAGGAAAAGAAACAATTTTTAAGGAACAAAAACGTGAGCGAAGCGGAGATTGAAGAAGCGTTTCGGAGAACAGCGTCATCGAACGATGACGATGGTTCGATGAAACCTATCGTTTTACCTAATAATAATCCTCCAGTTTTACCGTACGGAATGATTCAGAAGCAGAATTCTTCTTCTTCTTCTTTACGGTGGACGCAAGTGGTGGCGTACGCCGCAGCGTTGGCGGTGCTCGGATGGCGGGTGTACCCGAGAGTGATGAAAAGCTCTTTGTTTACGACGACGGAGAGTAATAAGAAGAAAGAGGAAGAAGAGGAAAAGAAGAAACAAACGCAAATGCTGGACGCGATTTCAAAGTCACTCTCGGAGAATCTCGCGGACTTGGAGAAGAAATTACGTGAGCGGCAAGAGACGACGGAGAGCGCGGTGTTGCAGTCGGTGAAAAACGTGGAGGAAAAAATGAGAGAGGAGTTGCAAAAGGCGAAGATGACGCAACGGGAAGACGTGATGGAGGAGAGGGAACGAGCGGAGGAGAAAATGAGAGAAACGAAGAAGAAAATGATGGAGACTGTGGAGGAGGAGAGGAAGGAGGCGAAGAAGGAGATGGACGCGTTGAGGAGGAGCGTTTTGAGGGAGATGGAGTTGGCGCGAGAGGATTTTGCGAAGACGACGAAGAGAGAGGAAGAGGAGGCGTCGTCGCCAAGTCGGAGGTTAGGCGAGAAAGGGTACGTCGCCGAACGCGTGGAGGCGGTAGAGAGTACTAATAATTATCATCGTTTTAGCAGTGATAAAAATAACGAAGATTTGGATTTAGATGATTATTTTCAGGCGAAGAAGCGACACCAAATGGAATTACTCGGCGGCGGCGACGACGACGACGACATCAACTCGATGAAGTCGCAACAACAACAACAACAACAACAACAACAACAACAACAACAACAACGGGCAGCAAACGTTCGTAAAAACATGGGGAGTAACCATAATCAGCAGCAAAGAGTTTTAGAAGAACCGCCGAGACCGAAAAACTTTTTAGAAGTCATCGAACTCGTGGAGAAAGGCGAACCGGTGCCGGGGATTAAAGACATCGACGATCGTCCGCCGAATCCGGACGTAGCTTTACCGCCAGTCAGCGAAGATTTCGAGGAGAGAACGAAGAAACCGTGGTCGATGAAACCATCGGACGACGAGAGCTTTGAAGGGCACAGACCGTGGGATAAATACGGCAACGGCGCCGCGGCGAGCGGCGAGTATTCGTTCGACGGAGGAGGAGGAGGAGGAGGAGGAGGGTGGACGCCGCCCTCTGTGCCGCAAATGTCCGATTCTGCCAGACAAGCGTACGGGCTATAGCATAAAAGATATAGTAGCGCATAGATCGATATAATAGAACAAACAGGTACAGTATGCAGGAAAAAAACTATTAATAAAAACTACCAGAAAGAGCACCATCCGATGTAAGAAGTGCACAAGTTCTCGTGATTCATCGCTTTTTCAATCAACCGTCGCACTTGATGTTCGACTGAATCTCCAGCGTCCACCGCTGAACCAGCTTCGATTAAACCGTCTTTCCCGGTTAATTTATCGTTCATTCGTTGCATGACACTCACCGCTCGATCGTTCAAAACCATATTATCCTCGTTGTCGTTTATGCCGTCCAACGCGTCGATGAGTTCGTCGCGCTTTAAAATTTCCGGTTCGAACGAGGACATGCTACTGCCGTAATTCCCCGCGGCCGCGGCGACGGCGGCAACCGCAGCAGCAGCGCTGCTTTGTGCGTGTTGATTTTGGTGTTGTATATCGCCACTGGCACCGAGCTGTTGATGCATAACGCGCTGCGCGTAGGAAGTTGAGTGGTGATTGAGATGCTGTTGGTGGTTACCGCCGACAGATCTGTCTTGATCGTTGGCGTCGCCGTGTTCGGATTCATCGACCGAAACGTTTGTCGGATCGCCAACACCGCCGAGGATGTTCATGTCCGTACCAATCATAGCGGACATTCCACCACCACCGCCAAACTCGCGCATGTTTTCGTATTGCGCGTGTAACGCCGTCGCGCCCATCACGGAGGAGGAAACCGGAACTTGCCCGCTCGGCGTGTCCATAAACATCGGCGCGGCGCCTGGTTTTTGCCCAGTTCTCGGTAAATCGTCGGAGCCAGAATCCAATCGAGAGGAAGAGTTGTGCCCAAAATCGGCGGTATTTGTTCGACTGTCGACACCAACCGCTTTACTCTTCTCGTCCAAATCGGCGTGGAAGGATTCGTTTTCAGGAATGGTTGGCGTTTTTGGCGGCGGCGTTCGCGAAGGCGCCCTAGAGGATTGACCGGAAGGCACATCAGACCCACCTGGGGTTGCTGAGCCAGAACCACTGGAACCGTCTCCCGCGACGAGAGTATCGTTATTAATGTTATTATTTGATGATGGTTCCTCGGCATCGCGAGAAATGGTATGCCTCGCCAATGGACTCGATTTCGCGCTACTCGTTCCAGCCGCCGGCGTGACGCTTCCGCTGTTGTTCGCCGTAGAATTCGCGTTGGACGAAGGCTCCGCGGAGGATCCATTTTGCTCAGTCGCTTGATTCGCCAAAAGTCTCCAATTAATCAATGGGTCGTGAACAAACGCCTCTAACATAGCCAACACGGAATCTTTATTGCTTCGTAACACCGTAATCACTCTTTGACAAGTACCGATGAAGTTCCCTTCAATCCCGGAGACTTCCATCGCTTTCACCAACATTCGAGTTAAACGAAACGGCACGCGTTCTGGGAACTTTTCTCGGTGCATAGACGCTTCAAAACAATCGCCAAAATCGATATGCAAAACTTTTCCGGAGTATCTATCAATCATAAGGTTACTCGGGTGTCGATCACCGAGACCGAGTAAGTAGCCAACCATGGACATGACGGCCAAGGATCTCGTATACGTCGTTCGACGATCGAGCCATTGCTCGGAGCTGTGCGATTTGAGCCATAAAACTTGCGCTAAATCATTCCCAGGCGTGTTATCTAACGCGTGTCGGAAGACTTCAACTTTATTCACCAACGGCAAATTGTCGTAATCCGGGGCCATGGCGAGCATTAAACGATGTTCCAAGTTCAAAGGAATTTTGCGCGCCTCGCGGTGTTCTCGGATGAGAACGTGCATGGTGTCGCAATTCGGAACCCAGCCAATGAGACCAGAGTTTGGAGATAACGGGACGACGGCGTATCGAGCAATCGCTAAATCTCTCCTCGATGTCGAAGGCGTGCTATTCAACAATTGATTGACTAAACCGAACAACTGCATGACGCGTTCGTCTTGGCGTAAATCTTCGTGACCTTTTAACAAGTAACCGTAATCTTTCCCATCGGAGCCGTGGATTTGTAAACGTCGCGGGCGTTGTTTGGAAGTGATGACATGCATGGTGGGCGCGAACCACGCGATTGTTACCAGTTCGCCACCAGGAATATAATTCCCGGGTAAAGACAACTCTAAATCTCTCGCCGACAACAACCGGTGCGAGACGTATCTCAACTCTAAAGTTGTCAACGTCGGCAGTTGCTTGTTGATTCGTTTGAACACGTGATAATATAAATCCCAAGCTTGATTCAAATCCTCCTCGCGGCCGGACTCTTTGAACTTCTCGCAGTATTCACGAGCCTCTCGTAATTCTCTTCCGTAAGCTTGCGCGAATGACATCTCTTGCAACGTCTCCGCGCCGGTGCGTTCCAAAATGTGATGCAGAGGCGCCAAAACTGCAAACATGCCATCCACGTTTTGTTCGCCAAAGTATAAACGAGACGCCTCTTCCAATGCTTCGTGCCACGCTTCGTGCCAAACAATCGCGACGCGAATGAGCTCTAAACTTACTACTTCCGCTTGCTCGACTAAAAGCGCGGAATGATTCCGCAAGTTGTCTAGAACCGCCGTGGCGGAGACGCGTCGAGTGGTCGATTGCGACTTACACGCGACAAGTAATGGATACAACAACGCCTGGGGATGCTGACGGCCAACGCGAACCAATAATCGATGAATTAATCGTCGAACAGGTGGTGAATTCGAGTGAATTCGAGCAACAATTTGGGGAATTACTGCGAGCCACGTGTTGATGGAAACGTGACCGAAACCTTCAACCAACGCGGCTTCGACTTCCGGCAAATGGCCGTAGTTAAACCATAAGGTTAACAGGCGTAAAATATCTTGCAGAGCACCACCCATATCACGCGGCGTGGAGCCACCCAATGCGATCGATCGAAAGAAACCTGATATAGCTGGCGCGACGTGCCTCGTTGCGGCGGCTTTGAGCGCGTCTCTTTCTTCGTTGACATTTAATCGCTGCGTGGCTAAACGCTGGTAGTGTTCCATCGCGGTGGCGTTGAACAAAGCCCAGTTGTGCCAGGCTTTCGCCCAGTGTCTTGAATGTTTTGTAGCCGTACCAAAGGAAGTCAAGACGTCGGAAATTGTATCGTCGTCTAACGTTTCCTCGGCGAGTTCCCATCGCCACTGCCCGAGTTTCAAAAAAGCCTTCGAGACTAACTTTGCGTCGTCTTTAGCTAATCGACTACCTTCCATCTCGCGCTGATACGACGCCGAAAATAACTCGCTCGCGAGCGATTGTAAACGCTGAAATGCCTCTTCTCTCGAGTTAACGCCCCATAAGTGTTTGCAGTACGCAAACATGACCAAAGGTCGACCGGATCCAGCGCCGAAGCCTTCTTGACCGGCGGAGAACTCGCTCGGGTCGTATTCTAAAAGTCTAACCAAAGTTCTCTTCGCTTGCGATTGACGACCGGCTTTACGATTCATGGATGCGAACTTTAACCACGTGTTTGTTTCTTTGCTCATCGGGAGCACTAGCGCTCGAACGGCTAAGAGCGATTGCCAAACTTCCACGTCTCTCGAAACGCCGTAGATGCGATCGCGCCACATTTGACGAACGACATCTTGTCTGTGTTTCGCGCGTGGGTCGTGTTGCGCCATCGCTTGTAACTGAGCGTATTCGACAACTTCCTCGAGCTCGGCGAGCTGCTGCGCGCGAACAACACCGCCGTATGAGCGATCATACGATTCGGAAACCAACGACACGAGCTCTTGACCGAGCGCCTCTCGAGACGCGTCGATGTGTCTTAAAGCCGCCATCGGGTCTCCGCGACGAACGGCGAGAACGGCGCGGTAGAAATCCCCGTCCCCGGGCGTGATCAACGCGTTGACTTCGGAATACGGCGTTGAATTATCCGGCTTGCTCTTCTTACCGTTCATCTCGTCCAAGGTATTACCCGATCCTTTCTTATCGCCGCCGGAGCCGTTCGCACTAGACCCGTTCTTTCCGGTCGTGGGATCTCGTTTCGAGCTCGAGTAATGCACGGTGTACTTTTCCATCGATTTCCAATCGCCTAAATGCCACGCCGCTCGAGCCGCTAACGGTGCAACTTTATCCCTTAAAACCGAGTGTTTTGCCGATACGAGCTTTTTTATCTTTCTCTCGGAGATGGCGTCCCCTCCGTTTTCCCCTACTTGGATACCAATCTTGCTCGCGTGGGAATGCGGTGCACCGCCTTCGTTTGTCGGCCACTCTCTCTTAGCTAACGCGATGAGTCGTTCCCACTCACCTAAAGCGGCTAAACATCGCATTTGCCCTAAACTCGCCTCCTCGCGCGCGATGCGATCGGCTTTGGACATGAGTTGTCGATTGTAATGGTACGAAAAAGACGGCGATGGCGGTCTTTGCGCTGCTCCCGAGTACTGCTGATGATGGTTTCTGGAGGAAACTTCTCTTTGATATAGAATTTCTGCCTCTCTCGCCGCTCGCGCGTCCAACTCATCCGCTTTCTTCTTATGCGCCTCCAACGCGAATTCCCATTGCCCTAATTTTTCGTACCACGACTCTTTCACGTTCACTTCCAATTTTTTATTCCTCAGATGCGTTAACACCCCAAGAGCGGCTTCTGGCAATTGCAACTGATTGTTGATCGCAATAATCGCCTCGACGCATTCGTTTGGCATGGATGTAAACTCCAACTCCTTGTAATGCAAAGCTTTAGCGTACGCGCGACACCGCTCGGCGATGGCCCCCAACGTTCGCACGTCTACCGGGATCGGTTTCTCGTCACGTTCCATAAACTCGGACAAGTTGAGCAAAGTCGCTACAATTTCCGGAGGTATCGTCGGTGACGTGAACGCAGATTCCATCGAACGCACGAGTTGCTCTCTGTGCACCACGGACAACTCAGCCCAACAACTCACGAAGGATTCGCAAAACAAATCCCTAGCGACGTTAGGTTGAACGTTCGCCAGGTCCGCACACGCTCTCAGCGACGGAGACGGGGAAGATTTTAACAATTCAACCGATAACTGACGCATCCACTCGAGCCAATCTTCTTTTGTGGATCTTTGCGACGATTCCCACGCTTTGCGCAACGCGAATTCGTTGACGACGAGCTTTTGTGGTTGCACCGGAGGCGGAGGTCTATTCGATCGAGGATCAAACGCGTTCGACTCTTCGTATTCTTCTTGGCTGAGCACACCCTCGCTACCAAAGATACTCGCATTTGAGGTGATCGAAAGCGCCCCGAACGCCGCAGGAAACTTCCCGCCCGATTCGATGCGTTCGCGCATCGCTTCGAAACGTTTGTCTTTCAGGCCCACTCTGCGAGCGACGCGAGTAATCGAGGGAAGGAACAACCGGTATTCATTTCCTAACGGCTTTTCCAGAGCAATTAACGCATCAACGGCATACTTTCGAAGAATAGCGTCGTCGCTTTCCAAAATGCGCGCTAGCGGAGCAATAATTGCACTCGCGTGTTGGGACGACGCGCACTGCATGCGAGGTAAAAGTCTGGATAACGAAGCCAAGACCGCTCGGCGCACTTGAAACGGTACCGGAGCTACGCCTGGTTTGAACAACCTAACAATCGACGGTAATGCTAAGTGTAAGTGTTCATCCACACCACTCCCGAACGTTTCCAACGCTCTCAAGACGTACGGCACTGCCGCGTACCTCCCAGATCGCTCCGCGTCCGCCAACACCGCGACAATCCTCGGCAACAACTCCGGCAAATACGACCGAAACTCATCTCTCAACGCTCTGGACAGCTCTTCGCACAGCAACAACGTCGATTTTAAAAGCGCGTTATTGCCCCAGAACGTGTGAATGATTTCTAAAATTTCCGGTAAAAATCTCCTCACGTGCGCTTTAATCACGCTTACTAAAATCGCCAACTCTGAGAGCATAAACTCTCGCAAAGCGTCGTCGCACGTGCGCATGACGTCGAATAAAACCGGAAGGACGGTCGGTAGGTATGAAACACAGTTCAACCCTAATGAATTGTGAAAAATGAACATGACCGATCGAACAACCATGTGTCGATGACTAGACATGGATTTATCTCTCAATACTCTTAACAACGCGTTCAAGGCAACCGTCGGGTAGAAATCGTCGCTCGCCGTGGTTAAGTTCATCAGCGGTAAGAGGTCGTGCGAATTTTCGTCGTCGTCATCGTCGTCGTCGCGGTAATTGTCATCGCCAGCTGTTTTTAAATTTATTTTATTCACATTCTTACCAAAACCTCCCATGATGTACGCATTCGCTTCAACCGCGACTGCTTTAGGGTTGTTTGTCACCGCTTTGGCCACCGCGGATTGTTTCACCCCTCGAACGCCAGCCGCGGAGAGTAAACCTTGACCGTATAGTTTGATTTCGTTTTCTTTGTGCGCGTGTGGGTCTAAAGCGCCGAGAATACCCAATGTTCGCAGCACGTTTTCTCGTTTTGTGCCTTTCTCCGTCGCTACCATGCGTAAAAGTAACGGAAGCAACTGCGGGTGATCGGCGTACGGAGCGACGACGTACCCGGAGTGCTTTACCAGTTTACCTAAAGTGATCACGGCAATATCACGCGTAGCGTTTGACTTCAAAGCTTGCATGAGCAAAACGAGGAGCTCAGGCACGTGCAACCTAGTTGCCGGTCCACCAACTTCCATGAGTTCGCCGATGGTGGCAATCGCGGCGGCTTTCTCTCGACCGCTCACCGCCGTGCGCACAAAGACCGACGCCGATGATTTTGCCATCGCATCCGAAGTAGACATTTTACCGATTTTCGTGTGATCGTGCGCACTCATCGGGTCTTCGTTCAGATGTTTCATGGACGTATCATCGTCGTCTAAATTTGGCCTTTCGTTTGTAATGTTACCGACGTCTCTCTGCTTCTTTTCCTTCTTGTTCTTGCGATTGGAGGCGTCGTCGTCGTTGAAATCGTAATACTTATCGCTCGAGTCGTTCGCGTTTTCGTCTTTACCGTTGTTATTATTCGAGTCGTTGCCGTTGCCACCTTTCTTGCCCTTTTCTTTCTTTCCGCTTTTGGCATCTTTACCGTCCTTCTTTTTATCGTCAACAACCCCAGCGCCGCTACTTTTCGAATCTTCCGCTTTCGCTCTCAACATCCTCGTCAATGTTTTCAAAATCACCGGGCAAATGTGCGGCGTGAATAATCGAGGACATGCACGAATGAGAGTCGCGATTAACTTTGCCGATTCTTCTCTGACTGAAGATTCTGTTGACCTTTCGAGTTCTGCCAAGAGCTGCAACAAGTACGCTCTCAACGCCGGCAAACAATACCCGGGGTTTCTCGGTGAAAGCCGCGTGCCTATCAACTCAATCGCCAGCGCTCTCACTACCACATTTTCGTCGTTCAAAGCCACGAATAATGCTCTCAAGGACCGCGCTTGCGACAAATACGAATCAATCGCGCGACAGCCAATCACAAATGCCCTCAAAACTGACGCTCGAAAGTTAGCGTCTAAATCCGCCACCGACAGTTGCAACAACCGTTCCATGATGACATCCCTCGTCGCTTGCGGTTTAGCGTCGGACTGACCGTTAAGTAGCATCAACGCGTTTCGATTCGAAGCGCTGTATTGATTTTGTCGATGATACGAAGAGGGAGAAGGCTTTTGCGAAATTTGCTTCAGCTCCAACAAGTGGCAGCACGTCAACGCCGCTTCCAATCGCACGTCCACGGAAGGGTTATCTAAATGTTGGACGACGTTACGTCGCGCAAATTTTAGTAACAATCGAGACTCGAACGGGAACGAGCGCATGGTGCGTAATGCGAGCTCGAGTGTTCGTCGCGAAACTCTTCGTTGACCATTGGTCGCATCAGACGATGGATGTTCAAACATCGCGCCTTCAAAACCGAGGAGGTTATGATGATGGCCAAATTCGCCGCTACCCGCGTTCGTCGTCCTAGTCGCCATGGACACGGCATCGAATAAGCGACTTTGGATTTGTGAAGTCAAGTCTGGTAACGCGTCCGTGATTGTTTCCAACGAAGAGACTAAGGATTTGGACAGACCAACAGCAAACATTGTCGGCAAGACGTTCAATACGTGCGGTTTCCAAGATTCCTGAAGCGCGGCAGCCATTTCGCCGCAACATCTCAGAGCCTCGCGGACGCCCGAACGAAGCACCTTCTCGTTCGCTAATTTTAGCTCTTGCTTTCTTCGAATTTCTTCCTCGTCGTCTTCGTCTTTTTCCGTATCTTTAGCCGACTCGTGCCGTTTCGTCCTCTTTGCGATTTTGTTGCGACCATTCCCCCCGTTTTCGTCGTCGAAATCGCCGTCCAGCTCTTCGCCGTTATTATTACTCCTATTCTTCCTCTTTTCGCGGTTTTCTTTCTTAATGCTCTTTCGTCGTTTTCTTGACGCCAAACGCTCTTCGTAATTTAAAGAACCTTCACCGAAAACATCGTACATGACGGCAGAGATTTCCGGAAGGTAACGCAATAACGCGCTTCCCAGAGGTTTCTCAAACATGCGATTTTCTTGGACCGAATAGTCGTTCACGCGAACGCTCCTTCCATCGGCCGAGGTAATCTGCGAAACTGTATTCGGCGATCGCGATCGGTAGTTGCCGTATGCTCCTGGCGTTTGAACTCCGTTATTATTGTTCATGAACCCATCGGGAGTACTGACGGAACCGGGCGTAAGCCATCCCGGGCCGTTACTATTGACTTCTCCTGATCCACCAATTAAAGCGTTGTTGTTGTTGTCGTTGTTTGGAGTCGCCAGAACGGGCGATTGCATGAGCGGACCGAGCAAGTTTTGATTGTTCATTTGATGTTGTTGGTTGCTGTAATTTGAGCCGTTCGCCGGCGTCCCAGATCGAGATCTATCTAGAGGCGACGCGCCTCCGCTGCCGCCGCCGTATCCTCTGTTGTGAGCATTCGGAGTGGTCGTGCTGTTGCTATTTACTATCAACTGCGGCGTGCCTCGATGACTGGAAATACCACCACCGCTAAGCACGTGTTGTCCTTGCGTGGGGTAGTAGCTCGAGCTCGTCATGTTATTATCTTCTCTCGCCCTTCGCACGCGCATGAGTTCGTCCGCGCGCATCGCCGGTTCCAACGCTTTCGCTAAATCACCGAGTGCTAGGAAACCCGCATCTCTTTCGCCTTGCGCTCGAATAGAAGTAAGCAAAACCCCACACGCTAGCGGTAAATACGAATCTGCAAACCTTCTCGGTGAAAACGCGGCTAACTTTGGAATCAAATCAATCACCGACCTTCTCACGATGAGACGTCTGGATCGATAAAACTTCAAAACCGTTTCCGCAACCTCTTTATATCTAGAAAGCATAAACTCGCCCGTGTGACGCAACAGTTCGCCGAGCGCGAGTAAAGAACCGTGGATTTTTTCTGGACGATCGTTGTACTGCGCGTTCGTGTGCACTTTTTTTGCCGACGGCGAGTGCTTGTCCGAGGGCGTCTTTCTACTGCTACTGCTATGAGGCGTCTTGGCAGAGCCACCGCCGCCGCCAGATTTCGACGGCGTCGTCGTCGAATTCCCCGGAGTCAACGGAGCTTCTAAACCTTTTCTCGCTTCTTCATACAGTTTATAATACCATTGGACGCGATATCTCGTCTCTCTTTGCTCGATAACCATCAAACACGCTCGTAACGCCAACACGCCGGCCAATCGAACGTCTAAACTCGGATCGTGCAACGCCGGCCACACGGCTTTGATGAAATGCGGCACGTGCACGTTAAACACCGTCGGCGCATTTGCGGCTAACTCTCTCAAAGTCAACGCGGCGGCAAACCGTTTTCGCTCTTCCCGTACGGGATTTTTCAACCATTTAAACGCTCTGTTCACCTCCTCCTCCACGATATCCGCGGTCACCGCGCCTCCGGTCGCCACCAACCTCCCCAACGCCTGACTCGCCGCACTCGCTAAAACCGGTTCCGGTCCTTGTCGCATCGTTGTCACCGCTGTCCTCAAATACCGAGCAAACCTGGTAACTTTCTCGACCTCCTCGCCAAACTCGACCGAACACAACTGGTCCACGCACGCCACCGCGGCTAACCGTTCTCTCAAAATAACGCTTCCGGCTAACTTTTCAATCCTCTCGTGCGCATCGTTGGTAAACTGCGCGAATGCACTCGTCGACGCTTCCCGTGCCTGGCCTTCGACGTATTCTCTCAACGCGTTCCCTCGTTTCTCTCGAAACAAGAGTAAACTTTTCTTCTTCTTACTCCTCGCTCCGTACAGGAAGAAATCTTCCTCGTCGTCGTTATCATCATCGTTCTCGTCCTCGCTATTTTCTCCGTCGCTCTTCTCATCACCGTCGGCGTCCGAATACTCTTCCTCCGAGGAGCTGCTCTCATCTTCGCTGCTCGAGTCAGAATTCTCGGAATCATCTTCGTCGTTATTCGCGACTCCGTAAAACCTGCCGGCGTTATCGCTCGTCGCGTTTGTTTTCTTCGCCGCCACGGAAACGGTACTTTTCTTCAACGACTTATTCTCGCGCGTGCTCGCGGCGTCAAAACCGACGCCGAACAATTCCCCGGTCAATTCTCGGCTGTTTTGCGAGAACAAAAACAACGACGAACTCCTTCTCTTAGCGTTCTTCGTGTTGTTGTTGTATCTCGAAGAACTCTGCTCGTTGCTGCTGTGATGCGCGTTGGTATTGTTTTTCGGCGGTCTCGCGCATAAATCTCGAAGTAACGCGCTGAACGCATCCGTCGGTCGAGAGGAGGAGGACGAAACGACATCAGAAGACGTCTTGTTGTTGTTGTTGTTGGTATTGTTCGCGTGATGATGATGATGATGTTGCGCCGAAGAATCAACTTTCTTCTCCGGAATTACATTCGATGAAGACGCCATCGTCTCGCGTCTTCCGCGCGACGAGAACGAGAACGAGAACGAGAACGAGAAGAACTTTAGACCACTCTGCTCTCTCCCTTTATTTCGCCAAGAAAAGTAAGCGTTCTCTTCGGTTTTTCTTCTTTGTCTTCTTCTTTGTCTTCTTCTTTAGATAAATTCTTTCGTGTTTTGCGGTCGAGTTTCTGACGATTTTGAGCGCAAAAGACACAAAAGTAAAAGGAGAAAAATGGGCATTTAGAAGGCAAAAGTTTTATGTTTTACGCCGGAGAACACGCGTAATAGTAAAACACTGATCACATATATATACAAACGCGTTTACGAATAAGACTCTCTCTCTCTCTCTCTCTCTCTCTCTTCTCTTAGTAAACGAAATTATTATAACTTAAATGTTTAGACGTCGATGGAGTTGTACGTCGTCTTTCTCCCCGCGGATGTCGAGGATTTGGATTTCTCCGTCAAGAGAGAGTCAGAGTTTGCCGCCGATTCTCGGTACTTGCGAACGGCGAGCGCGCCGAAGCCGGCGCAGGCGAAGAGCAAGGTGCCGTACTTCAAGGATTCTGGGCGCAAAAACGAAGGTTTTTGTTGTTGTTCGCCGGAAAGCATTTGGACTCTGTTACCGAGACGAGACGAGAGCGTAGTCTCGCTGACCAAATCAGAAGGGCAGTTCGCAGGCTCGACGGCGCAGACGGAGTCGCAGGAGCCCCAAGTGTAGAGTTCGTCGCCCTTGTAGAAGCGGTTGCGAGACTTTGCGCCGTTCCATTCGTACTCTCGCGTGCAAGAATCCATCGCCGAAATGATATCGCCGTCCGGACACTTCGCGGCGTCGCCTTCGCATCCAATGTCGGATACGGCCGATAACTCGTTCTCTGGATCCAACTTGTCGTACAAATAGAAGCCAAACTCCTCGTCATCGGCTGGCGTGAAGTCAACGGCGAAGGTGCCGCAATACACTTCGGTCATCTCCATACCTTTGTCCCATTTGAAATCAGGGTCCATGGACTTGGTGATGATCTTAGCGCCGACGCGATCGGAAAACGTCTCTCCAGTCGAAAAAGTCAACTTAGAAAGCGGAGAGCAACCCGTGGAGAGAATCATGTGGCCTTTGAACGGATCGAGGAGTTGTTCTTTGATCTCCTTTTGCGCCTCCTCTTCGTTCGGTACGATGCAATCGTAGTTCACGGTCAAGTATTTGAAGGTTCCCCAGCACGGGTCGCCAAAAACACCATTCGAAGCCCCGACTTGGCACGATTGAAGGCCTTCGCACTGCGCTCCAACGACGCTGAAAGAGTCTTGGCACTGTTGATTTTTCCCGTGCCCGCAGTACTTGCCGTCTCGAGCCGCGCAAGTCGTGTTCGACCCGTTGCCGCAGACCCCGTTCTTCAAGCGACCGTACGTCGCGCTGTTGATCTTGGCAACGGTACCAGTTCCGCATTCAATATCGAGCGTTTTATGTTCGCACACGGTGGCATCTTTATTCGTCTCGACGTTGGCTTGTGCCTGCGCGAGTGCGGCTTGTAAGTCCGCCGCGGATTCTTCAGCCTTCGCGTCTTCCTCGGCGCTCGGATCCACGCAGTTGTACGAGATATTCAAGTACTTGAAAGTCCCACCGCACGGATCGCCAAAATACCCGTTCGACGCCTTCACGCTGCAACTGTTCTTGCCTTCACAGGCGCCGCCAATTTTCGCTTTTTGCGCGTCGTACTGCCCGGTTTTATGGAACGGACAGTTTCTGTTCGACGTCGCCGAGTGCGGACAGACGACTGGTTCCCCAGTCACGTGCGCGGCTTCGGTGCGACCATACCTACGAATGAAAATATAAGATCAGTATTTACGAAGTAAGAGAGAGAGAGAGAGAGTCAGATGTACAAAAAGACGTACCAACCATCGACAACGCTGATGAGCTCCCCGGTTGGACACGAAATTGAGGCAGTTTTGTGTTCGCACACGATCGATTGTTCGTCGTAATTCGCGGACGCGAATTTCACGCCACCATTCAAAACGAGCGCGAGCGAGGCTGCCAACGACGCCGCTTTCGTAAACTTTGAATTCGTCTTTTGCTTCGTCATCATCTTCCTTTTGGAATTCCAATTTCAACGTAAAGCGTGTGATGTATTATATATATAACAGAAGATATATGTGTCTTCTTCCCGTTGTTTTCTCTGTCTGACAACAAATGCACTCTCTGTCTCGCGTGTGTTCTTCTGCGCGTGTGTTTACGAACAACTCGTATTAACTGTCTGTCACAGAATGTATCTGTAGATACTCTAAGAAAAGTAAAGCACGAGAGTAGGGTGTTACGTCAGAGTGTTGCGAGAAAAGCAGACACAATGAGTTTAGGGTTTTACTACTAAAACCCTAAATAGTTCATGCTTTTGCTCTTGGGAAAAAAGAACAAAAGCGCGACGCAGAAGAACGAACGCACGAACGCACAAAGAAAGAAAGTCACGAGGATGATGACATCATCATCGGGACTGGAAAATGAAGTCCAAATCACGGCCACTTTCGTGACCAAAACGATAACGAATCCTAAATTCATAGTCTCCCCGTCCCCAATTACCGTCCCTGGAAAATTAACCCGGTACGGCTTGAGCGAAGTCGTCAACCATTTGCTCTCGCTGGCGGCTTCGGATGAGGAAAACGAAACGAAATCGATCCCGTTTGATTTTTACATCGATAACTGTTTACTCCGAACCTCTCTGGCAAAAATGGCGAAAAAACTATCAAAATCTGCGGAACAAACGTTGGTGATTGAATACGTCCCGGCGCAAATGCCACCGGAGGAACAGAAAGCGGATGCGAAAAGAGATTGGATTTCGAGCGTGTGTGGGAGTTGGAGTAAAGCGATGGTGGCGGGGTGTTACGACGGCGCGGTGTACGCGCACGACAGCAAAGGGGTGGAGATTGAACGGTTGATGGGGCACGAAGGGAGCGTCACGTGCGTGACTTTAGCGCCGCCGAGGGAAGGGAGTGGGTGTTTGGTCATAGCAGGGGGGATGGATTGTACCGCGAGAGTGTTTCGGCTGGACGAAAACGGGAGGAGGAGGAAAAGCGACGACGAGGACGAGAAGACGAAAAGCGGCGGCGGCGTGATAAGGCATAAGGTATTTCGAGGACACGAGATGCAAGTGAATTGCGTGGCAACAACGACAACGAGGCTGGACGATGAGAATAGCGTGAGATTGTTCTGTACCGGGAGCGACGACTCGACCGTGAAATTGTGGAATTTAGACGGCGGGATGGACTCCTACGCGGACGAAGAAGAAGGAAAAGAAGAAGTGGAAGGAAACAACAACAACAAAAGAAAATTAGACGAGGACAAAACACGAAACGAGCAAAGCGGAAGCGCGATGTTGACTTTAGAAGGGCACACTGAACGCGTGACGGGATGTGTGTTTGAGAATCCTCGATCGTTGTGGACGTGTTCGTGGGATCGATCCATCCGAAATTGGGACGTGGAGACGGGAGAAATGCGAGAGTCGTTCGTCGGTACGGACGTAAGCGCGAGAACGTGTTTAGCCGTACGAAAACGAACGGACGATTTAGATATAACCGGGACAGAAACAATGTGCGTCATCGCGCACGGTGGGACGGACAACATAGTCAGAATTTGGGATCCGAGAGAAGGCAACGCCAGCGAAGGGACGACGCTGTTGCGAGGACACCAGGTGCGTATTCGTATTTGCTTTATGATTTCTTTTCTTTTGCTCTCTTCTTTCTTCGACACAACCTTTCGCGCGCCGGTGATGATCAAATGATTTACCTACATTCTCTGAGCTAACTCGTGAAGAATAAAATTACTACTCTAATTTTTTCCTGAGGCGTTGCGATTTGATTTTTGTGTCATTGGAGAGAAGAAATAAAGAGAGTCGATCGATCAACATCCGAACGCACTCACGCAAAACTAACTTCACGTACATTTCTCAATTCCGCTACAAACACAACAGATGTTCATAAGTTCGCTTTCCTGGAGTCCTTCGAACGAGCATCACTTGCTTTCGTGCGCGTTCGACGGCGAAGTCAAGTTATGGGATACCAGAGGGAACGTCCCGGTGCACTCGGTGAAGGCGCACGAGGACAAGTGCTTCGCGGTGGACTTTTTCGGTCCGGATACGTTTTGTACCGGCGGGAACGACGGGAAGTTGAAGTTTTATACTCTTCCTAAGTATAATATGGACGAGGAGTAGTAGTAGTAGTAGCGTGCCATTGTAGAGGTAGAGAGATGAAAAATAACTGTTTTCGCACCCCAAAACTCCTCTAAAATACAGCACTCTCTGTACTCTCGGTGTACTCTCGAATATATAAAAACAACTGCTTGTCGTACCAACACGCGACACTTGTATTGAGCGCGATGAGCAGCGCAACGGTTTCCTCGGTGCCAGCGCCGACTATATATCAAATTAAAATCGTTCTCATTGGAATCGAACCGCCGATATGGAGAACTGTTTTATGCAAATCAGATGCGACTCTGGCGGAGTTTCACGACGTTATTCAAGTTGCGATGGGATGGGACGATTCGCACCTCCATAAATTCAACGTTGAAGATCGTGAAATAGACAACGTTGACTTCAGACTCGACGACTATCGCGACGCGGAAGACGAACGAGAGATTACTTTGGAAGATGTGGCACCAAGTTTTGAGTATGAATACGACTTTGGAGACGGTTGGGAACACGATGTTCACATCGAGAAAGAAGTTCCGTATGATCCCAAAGTAACGTACCCTACATGCATCGCGGGAGAACGCAAATGCCCGCCGGAAGATTCTGGAGGGATTTGGGGCTATCAAAGTACCCTCGACGCGCTCGCGGATGGAACGATCGAAGACTATAGGAGAGAGTGGATGGAAGAGTTCACCGGGGGCGAACCTTGGGACGCCGAGGAGTTCGATTTGGAAATGGTTAACAGGAATTTGCACGCGAACCCAAGATGGCGTAGGGCGTAATTTCAGGTAAGATACTTCTTGCGTTCGCGTCAAATTTTTATATGAATATCTTCTTCTGCTGCACCTAGCGCGTCGCAATCAACATTGCGTGACTACGCTGTAAATTTAATTGAAAGTAACTGCGTTGTACAACTTTATAACAACTTCTAGACAATTTGAAGCGCGTACAGTACCGTACATATATATATATATTGTTACCAACCGTACCCGTCTTTATACTTTGGCGATCTCACGTCGCACGTCGCCTCCGCGTGGCCAATTTCAAACCCGACGTACGCTAAATTTCTCCATCTCGCAGGCGTCAGCACTTTACTCGTTGGGCAACACAAACCGTCAACGCGAACGTATTTCGTGACGACAACGCCTATGGAACCAGTAAAGAATGGGTTCCTGGCCCAATTTTTCAACGTCAACGATTTCACGAGCTCTGGATGTCGCGCCGATACGAACGAAGCGTACGATTCGTATTCGCTAAAGCCAATGTGCGCGTTTTCCGGTTCTCTGTACGCCTCGCGGATGATAGCTTCGCCCCAAGGAGGCAGTCGTCTCGCGTGGTCATCTTCTCTTTCAAAATCCTCCGGCACATCTTTAACTTCGCTTCTGCTGCTGCTGCTACTACTACTACTACTAGTATTGCTACCGCTACTTCTTCTCCTACTACTACTCTTCGCGAACGCGCTCAACATTTCCTCCGCGACATCCGCATCGAAGAGCATCTGGTGCGCGACAAAACTCGTCCCATCGTCCGCGTAATGCACCGCGTTATCTACTTCTCCATCATCATTCTTCCTCCCAGTCGTGCTTCCGGACATCAACCGTTCGTACGTTCTCTTGTAACTCGGCACCACGTTCCCGCCAATCGCTCTCACCGCGCGTCCCGCGGAATCGAACAGTTTCATCGGTCTCAGCAGAATCATATCCGAATCCCACACTAAATAGTGTTTCGAGAGCGGCGGGTTCAGTTTCTTCGTCTTATATGCGCTCAATTTGATAAACTGTTGTAAATACCACCCGCTCAAAGATCGACCCATAAAATTTTTATCATCGTTCTTCGATTCTTTCGTCTTTGTGCGAAACTTTTCAATCGCGTCCGCCGTTCTCTCTTTCGTCACTCCGTCCACGAATTCGTCCTCGTGAAAACACTCGATCCCATCCGCCGCCGTTTTAAACTTTTCGCAAAACCTTCTCTCCGTCGTGACGACGATGATCCGTCTCGGATTCGCGTATTGCCGTAAACTCATCAACGCGAGCTTATTCGCGCACGTCGGTTTCGCCGCGACGACCAACGCGTCCAACTCTCGCATCATCGCAACCGCCGGCGGGCACGGTTTCGCGTTTGGTTCGATCGACGGCAAGCACGATTTTGACGACGATGACATTACCACCTCGTTGTTCGTCCTCTCGAACGGTAACTCCCGTCGACTTCTTCCACTCCCGCTCGTCCTCTCTCTGCTTGAAAAGAACACGAAGAACATCATCTCAAACACGACCACGCAAAATATCCCGAACAGTAACGTCGCGAATACGTTCCGGTCGCGAAATTTCACCGGTCTGTGTCCGTGCAGGATCGCCCCGACCGATGCCGTTCGTTTCATTCGTATTGCATCACTCTTTCACGCCGAGACGTTTTGGATGTTTTGTACCAACGACTCTTCAATTTGAGAACTTTTTCTCTAGACAAATGTTTTTATTATTAGACTAAAACGAAGTATTATGCCATACTTTTCGTATTCTCTACGTAATCAAACTCTCCGCAATCATCAAAACGCGATCGATGAGAACATCATCGTTACTCGAACTGATCGTTAGAAACGGACGATATATATATATATACATCGGAACATTGAGTGTGCATCTTCTTACTTTTGGCAAAATCAGCACTTTTGTCCACTTTTTCTCAACTCGACAAAAAAAAAAACACAACTCTTGTTTTAGGGTTTCATTCTGTACTTTAGGGTTGAACCAGGTTTTTATCTCTAGGTTTTTTTGGATTTTGACCGCCGACGTCGTTCTCTTCTTTCCCGTACAAAAAAGAAGGATATTTCGTCACCCTCTTCTACTCAGAGCGTATAAAAGAGAGTGAGAGAGAGAGAGAGAGAGAGAGAGAGAGAGACTATCAATCGTCACCAGTCGTAGAAAAAGACACCGCGAGATAAACTATACATACGGAAAGAAAGAGAGTTCTTTTCGTTTACAGAGTAAGAGTGAGAGAGAAAAAAAGAGAGACCCAAAATTCATTCATTCATTCATTCATTGTGAGATAAATTGGAGGAGTTTTAGATATAAAACACAATCGTTTACTACGCTGCGAATAAGAAAATGCCAGCGGTCGCGGTGAAGAGGAAATCCGCCGTGTTCGGTGGGAGCAACAACAACAACAACAACAACAACAACGAAAAGGAAAACGAGGATGAAAAAGTTTTCCTGGAACGCTCGTTGGAGTTTCAACAAGAGGGCGACCAATTCATGCAAAAGAAGGAATTTAAGAACGCGTTGCAGTTTTACGAGCAAGCGAAACAATTGATGCCGAAAGGGCACGAGTTATCGTCTGGTTTGGACGCGAGCAGAGCGGAGTGTTATTTGGTGATGGACAGACTCGCGGATGCGGTGAGCGCGGCGTCGGATGCGTTGAAGATGAACGGGGAGAACGCGCGAGCGTTGGTGACGAGAGCGAAGGCGTACGCGAGCACGGAAAACGAGACGAGGGCGAAGAAGGATATCGCGCGAGCGCACGAGTTGTTGCCGGAGGATTCGCACATTAAGCACATGCACGATCTCATTCTCGGGGTTGGGAACGGGAAGACGCCCGCTGGGTTAGGGGGGATGAACTTAGCCCCGAGCTCGAAGAAGAAAGGCGGGAAGATGTCCGCGGCGGAGCAGCAGTTGGAGCTTCAGAGAAAGCAACGATTGGAGATGGAGCAAAGGCAAAAGATGCAAGAGCACTTGAGACAAAACCCGAGCCAAGCGCCGATGATTCACTTGAAGGCAAAATTAGGGGACGATACGAGAGTGTGCGTGTTATCGAGCGCGATCGCGTATAGAGATTTGGTGACGACGATGACGAACAAGTTTCCAGACGCCGGGCAATTTACGATCAAGTACACGGACGAAAAAGGTGATTTGAGACCGTTACAAACCAGAGAGGATTTCCAAATCGCCATTCACTGGACGTCTGTTCGTTTGAGCAAAGCGGAGACGCCATCTTTGGCGCCGCCGTGCGTGAAACTCACCTTGGTCGAGTTGGCGAAGATTGAAGATATGGCAATCTTAGGCGAAGACGGAAAACCCGTCGGGTTACCGCCAAACGAAGTCGTCGAAATCGACGAGTGGATTTTGGACTTTGCCGCGTTGTTTCGCGAACACTTGGGCATCGATGCCGAAGCGCATTTGGACTTTCACTCGGACGGTTTGGATAAATGTTCCGAGGCGTTGGAGCCGACGAAGAGTTTGGAAGAGAGCAACGGGCCGGATGGGATTTTATCCGAAGCCTCGAAGAAGTTCCAAGAAGCCGCGGCTATGGCCACTTTTAACTGGGGTAACGTGCACATGTGCTCGGCGAGAAAAAAAATGGACGGTGGGAGAGAACCACCGGCTGAGGAAGGCGGGAACCCGGGTGCGGCTATCGCCACCGCCGCCAACTTTGACGAGGTTGAAAAAGAATTAGCGATTGCCGCTTCGCGCTTTGAAGCGGCTTTGGAAATCAAACCGGACTTTGTGGACGCCGCCACGGCCTTAGCTCAAAGACGATACGAACGCGCGAGATTATTGTGCGCTGCGGCTGGCTTATCCGGTCCGGATAGTACCAGAAAACCAGAAAAAGGCCACGACGCGAAGAAGCGTACGGCGGAAGCCGAGCAAGAGTTTTCGCAAGCCGTGGACGAATACAGAGCGGCGTTGAAGCAGTTACCGGACGAACCCCCGAAAACGCCGAAAACAGCTGAAGAGTTGGAAGCGCACGAACAAGCGGTAAAAGAAGCGCAAGAAAAGGGCGAAGACCCTCCGGTTTTGGACGAACCCACCATGAGAGCGCAAGTTTTAGTCATGCTCGGGAACACGTTGTTCGAACAAAGTCAAATGAGAGCGAGAGTCGGCAAAGAGTGGAAATCGGTCTTGGAAGAAGCCGTGGGGCACTTCAAATACGCAGGATGCAATCAAACCGACATAGACGCGGCGTTGAAGGTGCACAAAGGCAATTTAATGGAAGCGGCCGCCGCCAAGTAAAATCATAAAAAGATAATTACGTAAAAAGAAAAAGAGAGAGAGAGAGGTGGAGAGAGAGGTGCTGCCGGCAAACAGCGCTCTCTTCTTCTCTGTGAACAACAAAAACTTGTAGTAGCGTTAGCGTTTTAAGAAAATATAACAACAACTACGAGAATAAAGATCATCAGATTTGAATATATATGTGTGTTGTGTTATTAAAATTACAGAAGTGAGAACAACTTTATGGTGTTGTTTGTTGTTTAAAACGGCACCTCGTCGTCTGGCCACTCTTGCGCGGGTTCGTACCCGCCGTTGTTCGGATCGTACGCCTGAGAGTAATCGTTCGCGTTCACCGCAGGCTCTTGGTTTCCGTACGGATTGTTGTACGCGGTGCCTTTGCTCGCGCCGTAATAGCCATCAGAATCGTCTTGACCCGTCGCCATTGCACCAGCAGCTGCGCCAGCCGCACCGCCCATCATGCGTTCCATGACCCACGGCGGCGTATCTCTCCCGGTGAGCCACAAGCCTTCGCCGGTATCTTTGTGCTTGAAATCCGGCGCGCGCGGGTTTCTTTTGTTTTCGCGGTTATCCCACCATCTGTCCGGAGCATCAAAAACTGAACGCCACAACGCGTCTTTTGGCGATTGGAAACCATCTCCGCTCGGTGGCGGTGGTGGCGATCTTTGTTGCTGTTGTTGTTGTTGTTGTTGCTGTTGTTGTTGCATCGGTTCGTATCCTCCTTGCGAAAATTGTTGTTGTTGTTGTTGTTGTCTCATCGGCTCGTATCCGACGCCGTTGGTATTGTTACTCACCATGCTCTCGCCTCTCGCCACGAACGAAAACTGATTCAACACTACCTTCGCTTTACTCCTATTCTGCCCGGTTTGCTTGCACACCCACGTGTCCGTGGTCAACCTTCCCTGCACGCACACCGAATTCCCTTTACGCACGTGTTCGTTCAAGCGCACCGCTTCCTCGTCCCAAGCGACGACGGTATACCACGCCGTCTTGCCGTCATTTTCTTCATCATTTTGCTGTTGTTGTTGTTGCGCTTTCCTTCCTTGACTCACCGCGATGGACACCTCGCACACCATCTTCCCGCTCGGCAAAACTCTCAGCTCTGGATCGCCTCCACAGTTCCCAATCAAAGTGACGGAATTTGCCAACGTCGAGTCCCATTCCACGGTCGCCGGCGGTGCCGTTCTTTGTTGTTGTTGCATATCCGACGACATGTTTGGTTGCGCGTACGACGCGAAGGTTCTCATCGTCGTTCCTCTTCTCGTCGTCGCGTGTTTGTTGTTACTGTTCTTAGTAAACACAATCGCTGCTGGAGTTGTAGGCGCAAACGTGAGAGCTGACATCATCCTCGTCGTAATCGTCGCTTTTCGATGGTCGCAGTGGTAGTAAAAGCGGGAAGTTTTGTTGTTGTTGTTGTTGTTGTTGTTCTTTGGCAGCGCTGATGATGATCGAGAGAGAAGCAGTCTTTTTAGCGTGCGCATATATGTGTGAGAGAGAGTACTTATATGTCACACGAAGGTGTTGTGTGTGTGTACGTTTTGACGATCGCTTCGTTGAATGAGAACACAAAAAGGCGGGAAAAGAGACGAGAGTAATAAAAGGAGGAGTACGAACGAAGCACTCACGAGTACGAAAGAAGCACTCAAGAAGCTAAATTTGAGTAAAGCTTAAGCACTTAAACCCTAAACTCTTAGTGCGAATGCTTACTCCAAATTTTTTTGTCTTCCTTCCTTTTTCAGTTTTTCTTTCGCCGTGTTTTTTCCTCAGAATTGCAAAATGGAAGCTTTACGAGCGGAAGTCGAGCGACAAAAGCGGGAGAAATTGTTGAAAAGAGAAAAGGAGGAGGCTTTGTTTAAATCGAAGAACACCGATGCTGAGAAGAAGAACAACACGTTCTCGGCGTACGCGTCGAAAAAAGAGCTTCGAAGACGCGAGTTTGAAGAAAAAGAAGACGAAGATGATGCGTTTGAGGAAGCACGCGAGGAAAGAAAGAGATCGAACGAACAGGCGACGAATGCGACTAAGAATGTCGATGGCATCAAAAGTAACACCAATAAAAGCAAGTTTCGCTCGGAGGCTGCCCGAAGAGCGTTCGAGAACAGCAACAACGAAAAGAACGATGATGACAACGAGAAGAAATCATCAGACGAAAACAACGAAAGGAACAGAACAGAAGAATTCAACAAACGGATCGAACGCGAGGTGAAAAGTTTAACCAACCAAGAAGTCATCGCTCGATTGAGGAAGCTGAATCAACCGGCGAAGTTGTTCGCGGAGAACGAACAGGACCGACGGTTGCGATTGGAAGTCGCGGCGAAGAATATCAAGGTGAAAGAATCGGACGAACACGTCGGCGGGCAACAGGCGAACGAGATGTTGAGGTATAACAGGGAGAATAGTAACGAAGCAAAAGGCAACACCGGCGCGATGATGAAAAGAAAACTGACGACGAAAGAGCAAGAGCAAGAGAATAAGAAGCGAGAGGCGGAGATGGCGCAAATGGAATTCGAGCGCGCGGCGAAGCGACTGAAGAAACAAATGGACGCCGAGACGGATCCAAACGCGCATCCGATCGATCGAGTCGCGGAACATTTCAAAAGGTTACTCAAAGAGTGGGCGATGGAAATCGAAGGCACGAAGTTTGATTCCAACGCGCAAAAGAGGCAACAAGTCGCCAACTGCGAGTTGACGAAAACGCACATGAAACCTTTGTTCAAAAAGATGAAAAAACGGGACTTGCCGAACGACATCGAGCGCGCGTTATTTCTCATGTTTGAAGCCATGAAAGCGAGAGATTATAAAAGAGCCACGGACGCGTACGTTGGCGTCGCCATTGGAAACGCCGCGTGGCCCATCGGCGTCACCTCGGTAGGCATTCACGACCGTTCCGCGAGAGAAAAAATCTCCGCCACCACCCAAGCGCACGCCATGCACGACGAAGAAACCAGAAAGTATTTACAATCCGTCAAACGCTTAATCACGTTCAGCCAACGCGCGTACCCGACCAACCCGTCCTTGGCGTTCGATTGGAACGGTCGCGATAAAACAGCGTTAGAAAACGCGGAAAAAGCCACGCCGGGGTTTTTGCAAAGTTCCTCGTTGTTGGCGTTGCCCGAATCCTCCTCCGCGGAAGGAAAAGGAAAGCACAACACGAATACCTCCGGCGACGGAGGACGCAAGTGGGAATCGATCATGCGACACGCGTACGATAACGTCAAATTTGGTGTCGGTGGTGATGGTATTCGCGGTAATACTAATACTAAGTAGAGTGAGAGGAGTCGCCGCGTTAGGAAAGAAGAACAACTAGTTTTGAAGAATAGTTTATTAGAGAGACCATTTTTTTAACCATCTCCTTATTAAGTGCGATGCAAGAGAGATCATCAAAGAGTATCAATCGATCGTAGGACGAATACCACGGCTCTCGAGCATCACTCAGTGGCGTCTCCGGAAGTGTATGTTTTGAGCGCGATATCTGTCGCTTTTTTTCATTTTGCTTTGATTTTCCTTCACAAAACACTTAAACTGAGACACGACACAACACACGCGCACACAAAAGCCGACGACTTTACGCGCGCATTTTCACAAACGGAGAAGAGAGAACAGTAAAACAACAACGAGAGCGTAATCATGCGCGCCTCCTCCTCTTTATATGCCTCGTGTTCGTCATCCTCTTCCTCCTTTCACGCATCGTGTCAAAAGCGGATAATACGACGGGGAACGAAGACGTCACGGTTGGTGAACAGAACGACGATGCGTGTCCCACTCAGCGACGGAAGAAGACGATTTGGAGAGAAAAAGAAAAAGACTCAGAGATGTGCATCTCGAAACGCTTCCTCCGGTGGGTCGTCGAGGTCTCCTTTTTTCGGGAACGTCTTCGCCTCGTCCTCGTTCGATGACGACGACGATTCCGAGGACGAGGAGGTCCTCAAGAGGGAAAGGTTGGAAGCGGTGCAGTTCGCGATGCAAAGTTTCGACGTTTCGGACGAAACTTTTAATGCAGGAGTAAAAGTCGCGGAGGAGGAGGATGATAGAGACGATGCGCTGAAGACGAACGTGGCGGAGTTTGTCGGGGCGGTGAGAGGAGGGTCGAGTAGTTCGAGCGGACGAGGCGGCGGCGGCGGGAGGAGGAAGAGTAAGGATGAAAGAGGAAGCGGTGCCGGGAATAACAAAAACGCTGCTCGGGAGGAGCGGCAGAAAAGGCAGAGGCGACCAAAATCGTCGAATATCGCGAATGTGGCGCGAGAGACGAAGATGAGCAACAGAGAGGTGAAGAAATCGAGGAAAGTGAGGGCGGTGTTTATGGGGAGCATGGACGACGACGACGACAACAACGAACGGGAGGAAGAAAATGAAGACGGGGGGAGTTTCGGTGGAACTCGATTTGAACTGAAGGAAGGCACGAGCGAGGTGTTGAAGACGTCTTCCGTGAGTGACGATAAGACGACGAACGGAGAGATAATCGACGTGCCGCGGATTGAACAGCGAGATAACAATAACGATAAAGAAGCCGTGTTGCTCACATTTTTGAACGAAAATCGAATGCTTTCAGAAGACGACGACGAGTCCTCGCGCATTACCGCGTCTAATTTGACCAAATGTAACGACGCCATTCGACGGTGTACTTCGTTCGAGGAAGTGTTACCGCTCGTGAAAGAAATGCGGCAGTTTGGCATCACTCCGGTGGAGTCAACGTACGTGGCCGTCATGATTGCCTGTAGAAACGCGGGGACGCCCGAACGCGCAATTGAGGTCTACGACGCCTGTCGAACGTCTGGGATTGAAGTCTCGAAACGAACGATGTTGCTGACCATGGAGTGCGCGGTCAAAGCGAAAAAGTTGCAGCCGGCAATGCGCGTGAAGGAAGACATCGAAGAGCAAGGATGGACGTTAAGTCCGAAAGTTTTCGACCAATTGTTGAAGTTAACCATCGACGTAGACATGCCCGGAGAGGATCGCAAAGGTCGCTCTCCAAAAGCTCGATTGGTTCGAGCGTGCGTGTTGTTTGAGGAAATGACGAGCAAATCGAACGTGGAGCCGTCGCCGGTGGCGTTCAACGCGTTGTTAGTTGGTGCCGCTCGAGCGAAAGAGCCGCAATTAGTCGCGCAAACGTTCGACGAAATGACCAGTCAAGGTGTTTCTCCGAGTCGAGAGACGTGCGAGATTGCCTTGAAAGCTTTAGCCGAAGGCGGCGAATTGGCGAAATCGTTGAATGTATTCGCAGTCATGCGACAAAGAGGTCTCGCGCCGAGAAAGTCGACGTATACCGCTTTAATCTTGTCATGCGCGAAAGCGAAAGAACCGAAGTGCGACGAAGCGTTCGAAATATTTTACCGGTTGCGCGAAGAAGGTTCGGTCGAACCAAACAGAGCTATGTTTGCCGCATTAATCGATTGCGCCATTCGCGCGGGCAAGGAATCCTACGCTTTTGACGCCTTTGACGCGATGAAAGAAGCAAATATTCCACCAACGATGGCCACTTATAACCGCTTAATCCACGCGTGCGGACAGAAAGGTACCGCCAACGGTTTGCGCGACGCGGTTCGTTTGTACGAATATGTCTTGGCGCAAAACGCCGCTGATTTAAGACCAGACGCGTACACCTACGGTTCTTTAATCGCCGCGTGCGCCAAAGTTCGCGACGCGACAAAAGCGTTGAGTTTACTCGACGAAATGCTCGAGAAAAGCGACGAGGTGTATCCAACGACTGTAGTTTTCAACAGTTGCATCACCGCCTGCGGCCAAGCTGGCAGGTGGGAAGACGCCAGGAAAGTTTTTGAAAAGCTGAAGGTAGAAATTGAAAATCGAGGTGGGTTAGGGTCCTCTGATTTGTACATCGGCCGCGAAACGTACGGCGCAATGTTAGACGCGGCGTTAGGCCCCGGCGGCGCAGAAGCCGCCGTCTCAGCCGTCGCTTTAGAGCTCGGTAAAGATAAAAAAGGCGGCTCTTCATCTGGAATGAAAACGTCTTTTATCGATTCTGATCGCGTCGAGTTGGCGATTGAGTTGTTCCAGAGCGAAGAGGCGAGGCGTGTGTGTCAGTACGATGACATCGACGAAGCTTTGTGGAAAAACGACGGTGATTACGACGCCTCAAAATACACGCGAACGGAAACGATCGTGGCTACGCTCGCCATGTTAAAAGCGGTTCGATACTGCGAAAGCTCATCCTCGAAAGGCAACAGAACGTTTGCGGATTTGCCGAATGAAATCTGCATCAATTGCGGCAACGCGGCGCGAAGAAGTTTAGCGGTAGAATCGGTTGCGAGAGCGGCGGGCGTGAAGTGCGACACGGAAGAGCAAGGAAGCGCGTTATACGTGACGTTACCGAAGTCGTCGTTGAAATCGTTTATGAAAGTTAGAAACTAAAGAAGCATTCAATGTTGCTGTTTAAGAAAAATTGCATATATACTAGTAGTGAATACCAAGTAGTAGTATGTTACGAGTAATAACTCGCTATGAACGCGTCCAATGCTTCCAAAAGTTCTCTTCTACCTTTCGGCCTTTCGTTGGCGCCGTTGAAGAGTTTCGTCGTTTCAACTTTCTCCAGTAAAGGTTGCATCAATTCTTCTAAGATGAACTTTGTGTTCATCGCGCTCCCGGGAGACAACTCCGACGCAAACATCGCACTATTTTCGTCTAATCGTTCTTTCAATTCCGCTATCAATTTTTGCGCTCCAACTTTCAACACGGACGGTTTGCAATTCGTAAATATCCGTCGAAATTCTAACATAGATTCACCGATGTCGGCGGCGGGGCTATTTTTACCACCACCGTTGCTTTGGTGATTCAACGCGGCGGCTTTCGCCAACGCGGCGTTCTTCTCTTTCCCCTCCAATAACGCTGCTTTCTCTTTTTTCGTCGAGGCTGATACTTTCATGGGTAACGCGGTTTTGCAGTGTGGACAAACGCGCGTGGGAGAACCGACGACTGTCGAACAAACGTGACACCGTTTGCGCCCTTTGCCTAATAACGATTTCGCCGCCGCCGCCGATTTAGCCGTCGTCCCCGTGTTGTTTGCCGCGTCGTCGTCGGTGGCCGTGTCGCAATTCATTTCCGTGGTACCTGTGCCTCCTTGTTGCTCGAAGCTGTTGTTACGACTAAATATTTGTCGTTGCTTCTTTTTCTTGCTCGATTGAGAAGCGTTCGTGTCGTAACTCGAAGGCGAACTCGCGAGAATGTCTTTCAATTTGCGTTTACCACCCGGCCCCACGGTTCCTTTATTGTGCTTACTCGAAGCAGCAACAGCAGCAGCAGCGGTCTTCTTCTTGGTCGCGGTAGATGGTGGAAGCTGAACGTGCGGTTCTTCTTTGATTTGCACGCTACCGGCTCCTCGGTTACGCAAACTCGGTGGACTGATTGGCGGGAGAGTGGGGATAGCCGCGGCTGTTCCCGCCGTCGCGCCCGTCGCCGTTCTGTGTTGGTGTTGCGCTAAAGCAGTCGCATTGGTTACATTCGTCGTGGCAGCGTTTGCTGCGAATGCTCTCGTTGTCGTCGGTGCATTAACATCGGTTTGACTAATAACGTTTCCAGCCGCGTCGACGAGTTGCACTAAATACCCGGGCTTGACTCTCGGCGGCGCCGGCGGTGGCGCGCGGTCGTAACTCGAAATTAAAGCGCCGACAGATCCTACGATGGACCCTGCGATGTGTTTCAACAAATCGCTGGCAAGTTTTGAGGCCGTGGATATGTGCGACGATCTCCTCGCGTTTTTTCCATCTTCGCGTAAACGTTTCAACGCGTCGACGAACGCGTACTCGTCCGTGGCGATGCGCTTCAAATGTAAACGAGAAGATTTGAGCGTTTTCAACGCCTCGATAACCTCCGAGACGACGCTCAATTTTGACGAAGAGCTGTGTTTGATAATCTTCGCTATGGCATCTTCAACTAACGCTCGCGCGTTCTCTCTCACCTGGTGGTTCGCCTGATTCTCGTACCCATCATCGTTTTCATCTTCTAAATCTTCAACTTTTACCGTCCTCGTCTCCGCCTTCAAGTCTTCAAAAACCTCCGTCCCTCGAATAAACGCGAATGCATTTTCCTTCGTACTCGCCCACTTAAACTCCTTCTCCTCTAACTTTCTCGCCCGTAAACTCGCGTTCATAAACGCGTCGTGGTCGATCAAACTCGCGCCATCCGGAATGTCTTGCTTCTTCTTCCTCGTCAACTGCGCGGCGCTCAACGCGACAATCTTCGTCTCTTTCGTCGGTTTTCCACCCGCGTTCTCACCATTCATACCAACGTCGTTCCCGCCATTACTATTCATCAGCATCATCCTCTTCTTATATTGCTGCGCGCTTTGCGTGATTCTATCTTTCAGCCATTTCCTCACGCCCACTAAATTCCCTTGTTTCAACGGCGGTATCCCGAGCTCGGGATTCGCGAATTCTTCGCTCACTCTGTACGAGTAATGTCCATCTCTCTGTTCGCGCTCGTCGCCGATTATCGCCAAGTGTGGGATAGAATCTTCGTCGACGAGGTAGAATTTCGTTCCTGTTGAGGTTATGTGAGTGTAAACATCTAAATTTTATATATAATGTGCTTACCTTTTCTCGCTTTGTTCGCGCTGTAGTCGTCCCTTTCTTGCGTGAAGGAGACAAACTTGACGTTTTGGACTTGCTTGTTTAAAGGCACGATTTCGTCGACTGTGGACTTTGAACCCGGAGGAGGAATCAAAGAGGAGGCCATTTATACTAAATATCTCTCCTCCTCCTCCAAAAGAGTCGTCCTCTGCGATGTAAACTTCTTCAAGTCAGACGCAGATGAATTGCAAATTTCACCTAAACAGACGCTCTGCTTTTCCAATGAATTTGTGTCTTCGATGGTTTGCTCGCGTGTCTGATATATAAAAAAGAAAGAAAACGACAGTCGCGTTTCGAAGGTCCGTCCGTCCTCCTTTTCGTCTCCCTTCTTTCTCTCCGAGAGTATTTCTGCGCGCGAGAAAGAAAGAAGAGAAGGGTTGATGCGATATAAATCACAAATTTTCCCCCTTACTTATAAGTAGAGTGCATTTGTGGTGTTTCATCAATTAAGTTTTCATAAAACGTTTTGACCCCACGAAAGGGGCAAAAAAAATCCTCTCGCTGTAACCGACGACAAGAGAGAGTCAGAGAGAGAGCGCGCAATCCCCTCTCTGTCTCTCTCTCGTGGGAGGACGCAACAAAGGCTCTTCTGAGAGCGCGTGCGAGCGCGTCTGTCTGTCGTCTCGCTTACGGGGGAGAAAAGAGGGGGCAAAGTGTGTGATACAGTTTTTTTTCTTTGAAAGAAAAGAGAGAGAGTAAAAAATACACGAACGAACGAGAGAAAAAGAGTAGTTTTTTTATTGAAAAAAAGAAGAAAAAAGAGGAGTCAAAGTTCTTCACTCGAACTCTTTCTCATAAAGAGTCTCTGTGTCTCTGTGTCTCTGTGTCTCTTTCGAGAGTGAGAGTGAGAGAGAGAAAGAGAGAGTCGAACGTTGGTCGAAGGGTACGTCGAAGGGACCGGTGTGTAGCTTTGTTTTATCGCGGCGGCTTTCCGGGGGAGCAGTCTTGGTTTCGAAAGCGTTTGAAAGTCAAGTCTTAAGTCTTGACGCTTTTCCCCTCTTCTTTTTTTTTCCCTCTCTCTTGACTGACTTCCGGAGAACGCGGAAAGAAAGACGGACGAAAGAGTGCAGAAGAGGTCAATGGGACGGAAGAAAATCCGCATCGAACGCATTAAAGACGAACGAAATCGACAGGTGACGTTTACGAAACGGAAAAACGGTTTGATGAAGAAAGCGATGGAATTATCGGTTTTGTGCGATTGCGACATCGCTTTAGTCATCGTCAACTCGAACAATAAAGCGTTTCAGTACTCTTCGAGCGCGAAAGATGGAGAGATTGAAAGCGTCTTGGAGAAGTACAGGAAAGCAGCGATGAAGAAAGTGGTTAATAATAATAATAGCGGTGGTGGTGGTAATAATGCTGCGGCGAGTAGAGGGAGTGCTGGCGGTGACGGCGACGGCGACGGCGGCGGAAGCGGCGGCGGGAACGGGATGACAAACGTGGCGGAGAAGAGGTCAAATAAGGATTTGTTTAAGCAGCACTTCGCGGAACAGAGTTTAGTGGATACCGTAGGAGAGAGAAAGGAGAAGAAAAAAGACGAGAAAGCGCCGAAAGGGTCGTTGGATACGGACGACGACGAGCAGGATGAGGACAGCGGAAGCGAGAGCGACGACGACGAGGAAGAAGAGGAAAAAGAAAAAGTACAAACGGAAGCGAACAACGAAAAGAAACAGACGACGGCGAAGAAGCGCGCGAAAGGCAACGCGGAAAATGAAGAATTAGCGCCGGAAGAAATAGAAAAGTCAAAGAGTAGGATCGTAGCGCCTACAGTGGTAACGACCAAACTCGTCGCACCGAAGAAAGGCGGCAGAGTAGATGTCGACGAAAAAAGAGAAGAAGAAATTCCGATACGCCAAGCCTCGCTCGCAGCGGCGCGGTTCCCGTCGCTACAAACGACGACAAAAACGACCGGTGGTGGTAATGGTGATGGTAAAGGTGATGGTAAAAAGAAGAAAAAGAAGAAGAAGCAAAGCACGGAAAAGATTATTAGCAGTTACGACGAACGCTCGGCGCGAGCGGCGAGGAAGTTACGACTCGAAGCGAAGAAGCTCATCGGGAGCGACTGCGATGATGACGACCACGACAACGATCTTCGAACGAAGGTGGATTTCGACGCAGAGGAAACGACAATCGACGAACTTTCGAGTCCAATGAAGAAAGCACGCCGCCTTAAGATGTGGTCGTCGGATAATACTCGGGAAGCGCTCGCGAGAGAATCCTCCAACGCCGCTACGACATCGAAACAAAAGGAAGGACATCGTCATCATCATCATCAAACGCGTCCATTGTCAGCACGCGGTAACGGCATTGGGTTCTTCAACGGTGGATTCCGACTGTGGGGCGGCACTGGCGGAGACAATAATAGTAAGAAGAGAAAGAACGCTACCGCGATAGATTCAAGCGCTCATCATAGTTTCAATCTCGACGGGATTTTATCGCCTACAGCCACCGCGCTCGCCGGTTTACCATCGCCGATGATGTATTCCCCGAATACTAATAACAATAACAATAACAACAACAACAACGACTCGACCATGACGATGTTCAAATCTATCTCTGGCTCCGGCGGATTGCTTTCTTACTTTCTCGGAAACAACAACGTCTCGAACGCAAACGCCAAAGATGATGATAGAAACGCCATGGGATTCTACTCCTCGGACATGATTGTGTCACCGCCGACGATACCTTCTCTTCCTATAAGAACGATGAATATACAAAAAGGCGATAACAAAAACGACGACGACGACGACGGGAAGAAGAACGATACCACCCAAAATCTCACCTTCCCTCAAAAGCGGAAACTCTCCGTGGAAATCCCGCCTCGCGGCGTACCCGCGGTGAGGTCGTCCTCCTCCGCCATGATGGGGGAGCTCCTCAAATCACCAACCGCATCCTTCCTCTTCTCCCCGACCCCTCGCAAAGCCGGTTTCATCTCCCCTGGCCCTTTGACCGCTTTACTCCACTACGACGAGATGGAGCGAAGAGAGCGATTGAAAAAAAACGGCAAACTGAGCAGCGATTTCTTCGCGATGCCGCTCGACGAAGAAGAACAAGAACAAGAACAAGAACAAGAACAAGAACTTTTCTTTAAAGAAGAAGAAGAAGATTTGGGAGACACCAACAAAGACGACGACGAGGAAAAGAAAAAGAAAAAGAAAACGACGAAGAGCGGCAAAAGTGTCGTCAAAAAAGGCAGCGCGAGCAGATTGCCGTGGATGCACGTCGACGACCTCTGGTTGTTCGGAGGAGCAACGGGATCTGGAGATTTGATGAAAGGCGATCGATGAAAGGAGATGATAAGAGAGAGAGACTACTCATACTCACGGAAAAAGGAGATTTTTATATCCAAGACCTTTCGTGTTGGGCAGAGCAAAGCAAACAATACTAATAAGAACGCATCATCGAAAACGCTTTGGATGATGTTGGCACCATCGGTGTGCAACAACGCGTGCATTAATACTATTCTGTTCTCCCCTTAAAAAAGAGTCCAATCATCAGCGTTGTATTCAACAGAGCAGCAGACACTACTAATACTAACACATCGAAACCGCTTCGGATGATGCCGTTGGCATCTGACGCTCGCGTATTTTTGTGTTCTTCTCGCCTTAAAGCGTCCAGTCAGCATTCTTAATTTATCCCTCACTCACAAACATCATCACAAACATCATCAAATGTTCTTTTCCGTCTCGCACCACCTTTTGTCGACGACGACTGACTCGTTTTCGTTCCGTCCTTCGAAACCGCGCGTTCGTTTTGATGGTCGTCTTCACGCTGCCGCCGCTCGAGACAAAAAGACGGTCACACCGTTGAGATATGGTTTTCCCGGGGAAAATCAACATCACCAACAACGCCGGAAGGAAAGAACGACAGCACGAGCAGCGGGAGGAGGGAGCGCGCAAACGAAAAAAGAGAAGAAAGATCCCGCTCGCGCTTTGCGAACGTTATTAAACGGTCCCGCAATCGTCCAAGCGCCGTGCGCGCACGACGCTTTATCCGCACGTTTAATCGAACGCGCTGGGTTCTCGGCAGCTTTCATGTCAGGCTTTTGCGTCTCGGCGTCGCACTTGGCGTTACCGGATGTCGGTTTGATTTCTTACGCGGAGATGCAAGACGTGGGTGGACGGATATGCGACGCGGTCAGTCCGAATTTTCCAATCATTGGAGATGCGGACGATGGGTACGGGAACGCCATGAGCGCGAAACGAACGGTGGAAGGGTACATCAAAGCCGGGTTCGCGGGGATTTTAATCGAAGACCAGATGGCGCCGAAACGGTGCGGACACACCGGTCCGAGACCTGTGTGCGATCGAGAGACGAGCGTGGCGAGAGTTAGAGCCGCGTGCGACGCGAGAGATGAAAGTTTAGAAGATATCGTGGTGTTCGCGAGAAGCGACGCGAGAAGTTCCATGGGTTTAGACGAGGCTTTGGAACGAGTCAAAGCGTACGTGGACGCCGGCGCGGACGCGGTGTTCATCGACGCGTTACAATCGAAAGAGGAAATGCAACGCTTTTGCGACGCGTGTCCAGACACGCCGAAAATGGCCAACATGTTAGAAGGCGGCGGCATGACGCCGATTTGTCAACCGAGAGAGTTACACGCCATGGGGTTTAAAATCGTCGCCTACCCGTTGTCGATGTTAGCGGTGAGCGTAAAAGCGATGGAAACCGCGTTGCAAGGAATAATGTTCGAAGGGTACCCGGACGAAGAACTTCTGCCGACGTTCGAGGAGTTGAAAGACGCGGTTGGAATGAACGAATATTTAGAGGAGTCCAGGAGGTACAAATTAGGAAGCAGCTCGAGGACGCCGGCGTAATACGAAGAGCGACGAGCGATGAGAAGAAGGATATACACACTACTCTAGTTCAATTTCTAATATACATTACGCATCATTCTTTCGATCTCGCGCTACTCCTCTGCAAACACACATCGTCATCGCCCTCCTCCTACTCCTCCTCTCTTCACCTCCTCGTTCGCCCACTCCATTTCCGTCAGCATCTTCGCCACGGTCAGTCGTAGCTCTTGAAACATTTCCAAAGACATTTCGAACGTCTCTTTGTTTTCATCGCCTTCCTCTAAAGTCATCAAAACTGTCGGTCGTAAAACTTTCTTCGCCTGGGACGAGGACACGGTCACGTCGATTCTCCACGCGCAGGAGATCGATCGTGACGACGGGGAAGACATGAGAGTGTGGTCTCGCTTCTTTGCCCCTTCTTTCACGTTACAGAATGTGCGTCAATTGGAGTCGCTCGAGGTGGAACGGGTGGAGATACCCTCGGATGCAGTTTACTGCGAATGGGAACGCACAAAAGACTGGTCGCTGCGTCGGAACAGTCGCGAAGTGGTGATGGTATCGCGAGTGCGGGTGCAACTTCTGGTGAAAGTATATTTAAGCGCAAAAATGGGGAAATTTCGGATTCCGAAATGCTTCATTTGTTCCCAAACCGGAATACATACTTTATTCAAGGATGACGAATAGCAGACGGAAGAATAAACATCCGAAACGAGCGGAAAACGTAAAGACGGTGGTGGTTGCGAGTGGTGAAAAGAGAGAAGAAGAGGGAGAAGAAGACGACGACGTGGAGCGATTGCTGAGGATGCTCGTGTGCGTGCCGTGTGACGATGGTGTGGAACAGAATCATCAGATGAGGAAAGAAGAAACTGCTATTCTTGCTAAAGGAGTGAAGAGAAAGAGAGGGCAACACGAGTGCGGTGTTTGCGGGAAGGTGTTTGGATATGCATCCTACTTGGTCAGACACATGCGTATTCACACGAACGAGAAACCGTACAAATGTGATGTGTGCGAGAAACGTTTTATTCAATCTGGTGATTTGAAAGTCCACATGCGTACGCACACGAACGAGAAACCGTATGAATGTGATGTGTGCGAGAGACGTTTTACTCAATCTAGTAGTTTGAAAACCCACATGCGTATTCACACGAACGAGATGTTCGAGTGTGA
>ERZ651776.1001-NODE-1001-length-36179-cov-11.102792_pt1 | contig 36179 bp, 30 predicted proteins | sample MGYA00514761_ERZ651776 | MGnify/ENA metagenome assembly ERZ651776
CATCTTGTTTCTCTCCATTCTTTTTGTTCTTCTTTAGAAAGAAATGTCCAAGCTATAATTCTGCTGGTTTTATTTCCTGTATCCATTGGAATTGTTTTGAGTTGAGAGACATTAATATTTTCTAGAGTCTTTTGTATTCCTTTAAGATTGGATTGTTTTGATACTAAGGTGGAAAACCAGTAACCGTTTTTCGAGAAACTTTTACTTTCTTTAATCATATTCTGAATGAATTGGTATTCCCCGCCCTCACATATTAGTTCATTCCTAATTCCAGAAAAGTTTAATTCAGGTGTTTTTACTTTCTTACCCGAAAGGTTCTTTACTTTTCTTCGTGTTCCTTTTTGTGCATCTTCTATTGAAGCATGAAAAGGAGGGTTGCAAATTACCACATCAATTAGATCTTCTTTCTCTAAAATACCCTGAAAAATGGCACTTGATTTTTTTTGCAATCGACATTCAATTTTATCCTTAAGTATTGGATTGTCGTTTATGATATTTTTTGCTGAAGCAATAGATTTGGGATCAATGTCAGATCCAATAAACTTCCAATTATATTCTGCAACTCCAAGAATAGGGTAGATGCAGCTTGCTCCAAGTCCAATGTCAAGACAAGTAATGGTGTCACCAATTGGGATTTTGCTAAAATTGTTTTCACCCAATAAATCAGCCATGTGATGAATGTAATCCGCTCTTCCAGGTATTGGGGGGCATAAATTTTCATCTGGAAACTCCCAATACTCTATTCCATAGTGATGTTTTAGTAAAGCGGTATTTAAAATTTTAACAACAATCGGATTTGAAAAATCGACTGATTTTACCCCAAATTTATTACGAATTATATGGTTTTTCAATTGAGGAAAAGAACTTGCTAATGCACTTAAGTCATATTTCCCTATGTTTTTATTTCGTGGATGTAACATTAATTTTTCTTGCTAATCTTTTCCTGAAAATACGAACAAACCTTTTGGTTTAACAGCTAATGGCTGTTTTTTATTCAAGGTGTTGCCATCAGTTTTTCTTTGTTTATTTAATTATTTTGTTTTTCTGCAAGAACATTCGTGATGCTCATTAGTGTAATTAATTGATTCTATACTTAGTTCTTGTAATACTTTAATATTGATATCAGAAAGTCTTTTTACATAAATACAGCTTTTACCCATTTTAAATTTACCGAGTTCAGCTAAGATTAATTTACTTCTTTCCGTATCAGAATAAACGTAGAGCGATAAGGCTGCTTTTCTTGGTGAAAATCCAAGAACAGGCGCATTGCCTTCGTGTCCGCTGGCATATTTGTAATGGTAGTTACCGAATCCGATAATTGTCGGTCCCCACATTTCAGGTTCAGCACTAGACCATTCCTTCATCAATTCAATCAAATGAAAACTGTCAGCTTTTTTCTGCTCATTGTCTACGTACGAGTTTATAAAGTCAGTTACGTTTTCCCCTGTGTAATTTGTCTTTGCCATAATTCCCTTTTAATGACTACGTTAAAATAACTTATATCCTTTTGTCTTTTATTAATTTGTCCACTAGCTTGTTCTGTTTCGAATATTCTCTTTAATTCCCACTAAAGAGTGATCCAAGTATTCCCACAGCTAGTTCCATCCAAATTAGAATTACGATAATTAAAACAGTACTTACTAGCACTAATTTGTAATTACGAATCTTTATCTTTCTAAATATAATTTCGATTATAATTCCTGCTCCGAATAAAAGACCTCCTGCGATTAAAAAATCTGTTTTTGTCCAATTTACTCCACCTGTAAACTGCATTGCTATTAATAGAATCAGCAATAGAAATAATGAAATCAGAAAAATAATGATAATCCTTATGTTCTGCATTGTTTTAAATGTTCTTATCGGTCTAACATTGTTGGTGAATTTTAGCCTAAAATGTAGTGTAACGGTTGGGCATGTATTTTAGCCATTGTTGTGGCGTCATTTTTTATTATTCACTTTTGTTGAGATCGTCAAACTTTGCTTTCATAGTCGGATTTCCACGAGTTAATTTCTTAATTGTTAAGTCATCCGCTTTGTTATTGGCTAACCTTAAGTTGTTTTCCGAGGATAGAAGAGCGTCTTTAGTTTTTTGAAGGTGTGAGATTGTTTTGTCAATTTCGTCAATAGCTGTTTTAAATTTTCGACTGGCTAAATCATAATTGTAGGCAAACCCCTTCCTAAATATATCAATCTTTTCTTCAAAGTTTGTGACGTCAACATTTTGGCTCCTTATTAAATTTAGTTCTGCTTTATATTCCATTGAATTCATTGCAGCATTTCTTAGTAGAGTAATGATCGGAATAAAAAATTGAGGACGTATAACATACATTTTGTCATACTTGTGTGAGACGTCAACTATTCCTTGATTGTATAGCTCGTTATCTATTTCTAGCAGAGAAACTAAAACAGCATATTCACATTTCTTTTCGGACCTGTCCTTATCAAGTTCTTTAAAGAAGTCTTCATTCTTCTTTTTAGTAGCAGTTTCGTCCCCTTCATTTTTCATTTCAAACATTATCGAAATGATCTCATTACCAGATTCGTCTGTCTCTTTATAAATATAATCCCCCTTACTTCCTGACCTAGAGTCATTGTCTTTCTCGAAATATGCGTTTTGAAATGCTGTAGCACGTAATTTATTAAATTCAATTTCGCAATGTTGTTCAAGGGTTTCCCCGACCATTTTAGTTGAAAGTTTTTGCTTCATGTCTTTGCGAAATGCGATCTCATCATCTCTCAGTTTGATAATACCATCCTTTGTTTTCAGTTCAGCTATAAATTTTTCATTTAACGATTTCTCAAGAAGCTGTTTTTCTGTGTCTTTACTTTTTAACTCATTTTCGAGTTTATCCCTTTCCTTTTCTGTCGATTTTAATGCTTCACTAATTGCAAGTTCTTTTTGAATTTCTGCATTTTCTATTTTAGATTTCATTTGAGAAATCTCCGACTCTTTCTTAGCTAATAGTTCAGCAAGTTGCAGTTGGTTTTTTGATTTAAGGTCATTTATTTCGTTGTCTTTTTTTGACAAATCATCTTGCAGAGCGTTTTTCAGATTTGCTTCAGCAAGTTTGACAGCATTTTCTTTTTCCTTTTCAGCTAAATCTAATCTATTTTGTAATTCTTCTTCAAAGAGATGATCTCTAACTTGTTTAAGAATATCAGCAAATCCAGCTTCGTCAACTTTGAAAGCTTTTTGGCAATTAGGACAAATTATTTCGTTCATGTTTCTGTTTTTCTAATGCACCACAACGGTTGGTGTATTCACCGTTGCGTTTGACTAAAGATAAAATTAAATAAGGAGTTTGAACTTCCGAGTAAGAATGATTTATCATTCGAATCGAGATATAAGCAATAGAGTATAGGTAGTGTTTGTTAGCATTAGCATTAGTCCTTTGATAGCCAATTAGGTTTCTAAAGGGATTCTATTGCATAATTCCATTTCTGAATTACAGAACCATCTTTTTTTATTTTAAATCTAGGGTATCTCTTGCCAGTTCTACTTTCTATAATTACTGCCGTTGTACTACCTCCAATTAATGCTGGCCCCGTAGCATATAAATATGGACCATCATATGCAAACCCAATCATAATTAGGCCTGTTAAATGTATCGGAAGGGAGGCTATTATCAATCCAATAGTCTTTCCTGTTTTGGGTTTTGAAATCATATCAATTTCAGACAATGCAAATTGATTATTATCAACTGAAATAGTTGAGTCATTTATGATACCAAAAACACCTCTATACTTCATGGTGTCAATTTTGATGGTGACTTTTTTTCCTTGATAGATTGCTCGTTTGTAACCGTCAATTCCCACTTCAAAATACTTATACGGATCTGTTTTTAATTCAACAAGCTTAGGTTTTTCAATGCTAACTTCAGTCGCTATCCTGTGCTTTGGGTTGTAAATTAAGGTGTCAATATTTTTTCGCTTAAATTCTCTGGGAACAGCACAGTCTTCACAACATAGAACATAAATCACCTTGTTTCTTTTTACTTCTTGTATTTGAACAATTTCGACAGATCCATCGTTCATTACAACCTTGTCGCATAAAACATGATTGGTGTCAGATTGTGCATGAATACGCTGAAAGATGAAGACAGCAACAACAGTGATAAAAAATTTCATAATAAAGTTTTGTTTCCATGAAACTAGGGAGTTTCTGTGTTACCAGAATACTGTATTTTGTATGAGGTCTAATAGTCCTTTGCGAAATACACAACTGTTTCTGAGCTTCGCACTTTAACGTTCCGGATAAACTAAGTTATTCAATTTAGTTTAGACTGTGTTATGGGTATCTAGAAAAGGTTTACTCCCGTTTTAATCCCCAAAAACCATGGCTTTATCCGTTCACCCCCTCGTGGGACAAATATTTCCCTATTTGGGAAATAATCTATAAACGGAACATACAAAAACTCAAACTCTGCAAAAATACCGAGGTGTTTAGAAAGATCTCTTTTGTGTAAGAAAGTGAAACGCAAACCATTCCGCTTAAAGTTGTAGATATTAGGAATTTCAGTATTCTCCGAATATGAATCGAAGCGATTATATCCTGTTAAATTTATTACCAAACCATGAATATATTCGTATGTAAATCTATTCTTTGCTTTTAATGCATTTTTGTTTTTTGAAGGAATTGTCTTCGTGTTTAACCAACTCACTCCAATAGAAAGGGAATGCGTTCTAAATCCACTCAAAACCTGCACGCCTCCATTGTCAATTGAATCAACATGCCAGTAATCACCAATGTGGGCACCAAATTGAAAAAAATGATACCCTCCAGTAAGATATAATTGGTTGAGCCTTTCGGGATATTTGTCAAAGTCCGCAATCTCACGAATGTAAGAAATAGAGCTGGAATTTAAAAAGGGAATGTGTACACGATCATTAGGGTTTCTGCCTTTTTTTCTACCATCCAGGTTATTAAAAATTGTACCATGGCTACCAAGAGAAATTGCATTCTTTTTGTATGCCATTTTATATTTAAGACCATGGGCGTAAAACATGTTCCCGCTAGACCTCCCTCTGCCCATATAAATAGAAATTGGAGTGATGCTCACTTCATGATTGATGTTTTGAGCATTACAAAAAGATGGTAAGCCTAATATGAGAATAAATAAAAATTGTTTCAATAGAGCTCTTTGGTATAATACATTTTATGCTGTCTAAATGTTACACATAACGTAGGGCTAAAGATACATCTTTATTTATACATTGTGAAGCCCTTTAAATATTAGTCTGTAGCGTTTGAGCTTTTATTTCTCGATAAAACGAACCTCAACACGACGATTTTTCTTTCGGCCGGCTTCAGAGCTATTTTCTGCAACTGGAACTTTTTCTCCCAACGCTTCAATCAAAATTCGATTATTTTCAATTCCATTGGAAATCAAAAATTCACGAACAGCTGCTACTCTATTTTTTGAAAGTTTTTCATTATAGGTATCAGACCCTTGAGAATCTGTATGTCCTTTCAATGAAATTTTCATTTCAGGTCTCGAATTAAGAATATTTATGATTGACTCCAATTCGGCGAATGATTCTCTTTTTACCAGTGATTTGTCAAATTCAAATAAGATGTCTTTATCAATAGGTTTGAATGAGGGTTTAACTTCTTTAATCTCCTCGATTCTTTCCTCCTTGACTTCAACAACAGCAGCTTCAATGTACACTGTGTCTACACGAGTGATTACGATGGTATCCATTGCGGGTGGTTCAACAGCAATGGGTTCTTTACGGGTTTCGTTTTGAGTACTATCAGGTTCTTCTTTTTTTACTTCGGCAATAGGAGGTAGCTCTTTCTTTTTTTCTTTCTTGCAGAATTTGATTCCAAGAATGACTTCATGGGACCCGGAGCTGTAAGAAGCGATGTTACTCATTGGTGCTTCATAGGCATAGCCCACAAAGAACAGGTCTTGAATTTGAATCCCTAAGCGTCCGATAATACCAACTGATGTTCGATAACCCAATCCTCCATAAATAAAGTCTTTGTAGCAGGCATCTGCATTCATATCGAGCTGATAACCGTTATTGGTTCCTTTTGTAAATAGTGAAGGGGTAAGGCGCCATTTGTCTCCAATATTTAAGTTGTATGAGATTAGAGAATTCAAATGTCTTTTAAGCCCATAGCCATCAACTCCTGCAATTGGCATATTCGAGGTAGATTGTATAAATTGCTTTGATCCTACACTGAGTTCTAAATTTTTCCATGCATACAGGATCCCAAGTTCTAGGTTTATTGTTCCACTTGATTGAACTCCGCCATTTACAATGGGATCATCGGGGTCAAATGCAATCGCTGTTGTTGGATCAACTCGGTATTGATTATAGCCAAATGAGGTTCCAACTCTTAGGTGATGCTCACTTGCAAATGTGAGTCCGTACGATAGAGAAGCGAGTCCCGAAACTTGTTGAATCATTCCAATTTGATCGACAACTACTTGGCCTCCTACACCTAAGGATTTTCCGATTCGGCCATTGGCACTGAACAAGCTGGTCAGTGGCGCACCTTCCACCTTAACCCATTGGTTCAGATGTGAGAAATTAATCTCAGTACAGGCAGTGGCTCCAGCATAGGCAGGATTAATAGAATACTTATTATATCCGTAAACATTACGTTGTGGTGTTTGCTGGCTGTAGGAAACCAGTGAAACAAAGCAAATACAAATAGAGATGATTCTTTTCATGGTTTCTTATTTTTTAAATCTTAATAAATTAATGGATCCTGTGTATTCTACACCCGTACAGGTAATTGAATAGAAGTAAACCCCATCGGGTAGTTCCTCACCGTTTTTGGTACCTCCCCAATCGTTATTGTAATCTGTCGATTCATAAACGACCTCTCCCCAACGGTTAAATATCTTGACTTGGCAACCCATAATCTGAGGAGGGTCATTGACCTTCCAAGTGTCATTTTTTCCATCATTATTCGGAGTTAAAATATTACTGATTTGCAAATCAAGAGAACAGTCAATTACAGAAAGTTCGAGACGTACAATTGAATCACAACCATTTGCAGATTGTATGGTGTCAAAGTAAATACCTGATTCAGTGAGTTCATTCCCTCCGAATATAAACAGCGAATCGATACAAATCGTTTTCGCTTCATAACCATATGGTGGTTCTGTGACAAATAGAGATAAATATACTGTGGAATCGCATCCCGTCGGCGTAGTAAAGGTTTCCGTGTAAACTCCTTCTTCAGAAAGTAGGGTTCCATTATAATCAAATGAACCGCCCATGCATATTGTCGCTTCGTCACTTGCAGTTATTTCAGGTAATATAAATAGAACCGAGTTTACGATACTGTCACAGCCATTTGTATTTTGTAAAGTATCCACATAAACACCTTCCACGTTGTAACTTGAAGAACCAACTTGTATTGAACTTCCCTCACATATGGTATATTCAAAACTTGTTTCTTCGTTTGGCAGAATGGTTAAAGTAGTAATCACAGTACTATCGCACCCAGCAGATGTGATAAATAAATCGGTGTATGTACCTTCTTCTGTTTGCTCTGTTCCTTCTAGGAGGATTGATGATCCATCACAGATTTCTGTATTAATGTTATTTGTGACTGGTTCGCAAGGGTTATTACAATTTGATGCGTCATAGGTAAAGCTTGTGGAACATGCGCCATCTGTAATGTCAACGGTGTAAAATCCTGCAATAGGAGCAAGGTAGGTATATGCAGCTCCAGGGTCAATTTGTCCAGTTTCTAAAACATTACCTGAAGGTCCTGTAATCGTAAAGTTATAAGGTAGTCCATAAAAACCATTTAATCCACCGTTGGCAATAAAAGTAACCGTACAGGTAGCATTGTCATAGGCATATGCAGGATTAAGCTCTTCTAAATATACAATGGGCATACCAGGACCTGCTGTCGATGTATTGCATAAAAATTGTCCCCATCCTAATGGCAGATCTGCAGCAGCAGATATGTAATAAACAGCATTAAATAACGGGTTTCCAGAAGTTCCTGTTCCATCAGAATCATTTGTAAAAGTACCTGACCCTTGAATGAAATCTATAATTGAAGTTTCAAATCCATTATTTGCGATAGGAGATGGGAGAGTTTCTAAATCATGAATTACAAACCCACTATCTAAACATGAAGGGAAGCTTGCTGTTGATTCACCAATCCCGTCAAGCATAACAGCTGGAGTATATTCATCTCCAAAACAAATAAAGGCAGTATCCAAATCTGTAATTTGAATGTTATTTCCGTTAGCAAGTGTTACTTCAGGTTGACCTGCATCACTTTCTACTTCTTGAATATACTCAATGATATATTGTCCTTCGTCACCTGGAGAACCTCCGTCTATTTGTATGGCATATAGTGTTCCGGGTTCCATACAGCAGGATGACTCTTGGTTTCCTTCATATCCCGCAGATCCGGTAATTACGGGAGTAATGATTGAAGTGTTTTGGGTTCCATCTTCGGTATAAGTAGCGGGTTGTAATCCGCCATAACAATCTGTTCCATTTAATAACTCGTAGATATTGTATCGAACCGTATCCATTCCTACATATGCACGAATACTAATTTCTACTGCTCCAGAGGCCGGAGCTGTGAAATAATGCCAAACCGTTTGATCTGCTCTATTTGCTTGATCAAGTGTAGCATTGGGTTCTCCAGCTAAATATTCTTTACAAGCCAATACATTGCTTCCTGAAACAGCTTGAAAAGTTGGATTGGTTCCAGATAAAATAACAGGAACTTCATAAAGTGTATCTTGTAAGGTCAAGCAAAGTATATCATTTCCAGGGGAGTTAAATGAAGGGTCTGCGATACTGGGGTCATGAACCCAACCGTAAATTTCTTGTGTAGACAAGGGGGTCAAGTTGTCCGATGGGTCAATCATTCCATAATAATTATAACCTGGCTCTAGACATTGAGTTGAAATCACTGCACTCTCATCTCCACCAAAAAATCCATTAACTCCACCCTCGTCTTGATTCATATACTCAAGGTTTGCACAAGAAAAATCGGATGGAATACCAGGAGCAAATCTTTTGTCATATCCAAAAAGCGCATTATTCTCTCCATACAAAACACTTTGATAATCTGCCTCAAATACGATACGCCCACTATTGGGTGCAGTAAAGTTGAGCCAAATACTTTCATTCATTACAGGGTTATTGAATGCCGGATGATCATAGTCATAAGCATGGTAGTTTGTAGGGTTATTGTTGCCATGTGGAGTTCCTGTTTCTGCTGCGTCATTACCACCATCAAAAGCACATCCAAAATCAATTGTTGTAGATGGGGTATCTCCAGACAGAGATGATATTGCTGACGTTCCAACAATAACGTTTGAGCTTAAGCAAGGTATGTCATCTCCAGAGGCTGGGCTTCCTCCTAAATCGTTAACACGCAATTCGACGTTTCCAGATTCATTGTTGTTATCTGTTGTTAGCTGAACGTAATATACTTCTCCCGCAATCAATTTCGTATAGCTAATTAAAGGAAACGGATCACAAGCATCAAATGAAAGCTGGGCCTCTGGATCAATACCTAAAAAATCAGTCCCATCAGAAAATTCAATATGAGAAAGGTATTCAAATTTGTCTTTAATCAACCCGAGTGTAATGGGTTGCAGTCCCGCATTACATCCTCCGCCATCAGCAGAATGGTAAAGCTGAAAATAAGTTCCAATTTCAGTTCCACCAAGGTCCGTAGTGATTTCCACTTCGCCACTAGCAGGTGCTATAAATTTAAACCATGAAGATGAAGAATTGTTGTCCACATCACCACCCCTTGGTTCATTGTTTTCTAGTGAATTGCTGGAGCAAAGAGCTATATTATAAGTGGTATTTATATTAACATCTAATGCGTCACAAATATTGTCTGGTAAAATGATCACTGTAGGAGAGAAGTCGATTCTTTCAACGGAAAGGTAAATGGTATATGTTTGACTGCATCCTCCTCCAGAACTGGCACTAAAGTTATAGTTTAAGGTCCCGCTTGCTCCGGGTACAGGCATACTTACATTTTGAATGCCCGTTTCTCCTTGAGTAATTCCAAGAATTGAGTAATCTGTTGCCTCATCGTTCTCGTATGCTTCCCATCCGAGGTTAATCGATGTGGGCACATCGTCTGGACATACATAAGTTCGGTCAAAAAACAAGGCATTTACCGTTGAGTTGTAGGGTCCATTATTATTGTCAATATTTGTATAATTGAAATCATATACCCCAAAAAGGGTTGGGTTGTTATTCGTATATCCAATGGTATTGTCCGTGGCTGTATATTCCCAGACAAAATCACTTTCACCTAGAAAAATCCCATCACAATCTTCGTTGTTTCCGGTTTGAACAGATACTACGGTAACCCTAATGGTTGCTTGTGAAAAGATATTGAAACAAAAAAAAGTGATAATGGCCATTAAAGCCAACTTGTGACAGTTAGAGTATTTTATCATAAATATAGTTTAGCGGTTAGAGATTCTAACTATGCTAATATACTATATTTTTCAAATATTTAATAGAATAAATGGCTCAATTGTAGCTAACTAGAGAAGCATAGAAAACGGATTTTCTAAGGCGTTCTTAAAAGTTTGTAAAAATGCGGCTCCAGTAGCACCATCTACGACTCTATGGTCGCATGACAAGGTTACTTTCATTACGTGGCCTGCTTGTAGATTCCCATTTTTTACAACAGCCGCTTCTTTGATTCCACCTACAGCCAATATGCAGCTATCTGGGGGATTAACAATCGCCGTAAAAGTATCAATTCCAAACATTCCAAGATTGGAAATTGTAAATGTATTTCCTTCCCAATCACTTGGTTGTAGTTTTTTATCTTTCGCTTTTTGAGCGAATCCTTTCACATCAGAAGAAATTTCAAGTAATCCTTTTGTATCCGCAAATTTGATGACGGGAACGAGTAAGCCGTCTTCAACAGCCACCGCAACTCCAATATGTACGTGGTCATTCCTTCTTATGAAGTCTCCCATCCATGAACTATTTACATTGGGATGTTGACTTAAAGCAAAAGCTACAGCTTTAATTACCATATCATTAAATGATACTTTAACACCTTCTTTGGCGTTCATTACTTTTCTAGAGGATACGGCGTTGTCCATATCTATCTCTAAGGTCAAATAGAAGTGAGGAGCCGTAAATTTACTATCGGCAAGTCGTTTGGCGATGGTTTTCCGCATTTGGCTGACGGTTTCATCTCGGAAAGACTCTTTTCCAACAGGAGCCTTATTAAAAGAATTAGCTGCAGGGGTAAAGGGAATGTAGTGATCGATATCCCTTTTAATCACTCTACCATTTTCACCAGATCCTTGAATGGCATTTAGGTCAATCCCTTTATCCATAGCTAACTTTTTTGCTAAGGGAGAGGCAAGAACTCTGTCGTTTGAATCTGTTACAGCGGCAGTGGATTGAATTGCTGGTTTTTCGACCTGAACAGGTGCAGCTGGTTGAGGTGTCGCTTGTGGTGTTGGAGCTTCATCTTTTTCAACGGGTGCTTCTTCTGTAGCAGTCGCATTTTTAAGAATTTCTTCAATGTCCTCTCCTTTTTCACCAATCACGGCCAAAACGGAATTAACAGGTGCGGTTTTTCCAACTTCAACGCCAATATGCAATAAAATGCCATCATAAAAAGACTCAAATTCCATAGTGGCTTTATCTGTTTCAATTTCAGCTAGAATTTCTCCTTCTTTAACTTCTTCACCAACTTTTTTATTCCAAATAGCCACAACACCTTCAGTCATGGTGTCACTTAGTTTAGGCATGTATACAATTTCCGCCATTGTAATTTCTTAATTAAATTAATATTCTTTGATGTAGGGATAATCCTTCTGAACATATACATCTTCATACAGTTCTTCAGCGTCTGGGTATGGAGATTCTTCTGCAAATTTAACAGACTCTGCAACCTCATTTTTTACCCAGTTATTGATGTCTTCAATTTCTTTTTCTTTTAACCACTTATTTTCTTTTATGATATTAAGCACGTGTAATATAGGGTCTTGCTCTATCCAATCGGAAACCTCGTCTTTTGTTCGGTACTTTTGAGGGTCAGACATTGAATGCCCTTTGTATCTATATGTTCTGATGTCCAATAGGGTAGGGCCACCCTCATTTCTTGCTCTTTTACAAGCTTCTTCAATGGCATTGTGAACGTCTTCAGGTTTCATGCCATTTACTACCTTTGAAGGCATGTCATAAGAAAGTCCAATTTTTGATAAATCAGTTACGTTTGTTGTTCTTTGAACAGAGGTCCCCATCGCATAATTGTTATTCTCAATAATGAAAATTACGGGTAGCTTCCACATCATTGCCATATTGAAAGTTTCATGAAGGGCTCCTTGACGAACGGCTCCGTCCCCCATAGAAACAAAGGCAACGTTTTTGGTGCCCATGTATTGCTCCGCAAAACCAACACCGGCGCCCATTGCAATTTGAGCACCTACAATTCCGTGTCCGCCCATGAAATTTTTTGATTTATCAAAAAAGTGCATTGAACCACCTTTCCCTTTAGAGCATCCGGTTTTTCTACCATACAGTTCTGCCATTAACACTCTAGGGTCAGTACCTAAAGCGATTGGATGGGCATGATCTCGATAGGCAGTCATGTGTTTGTCTCCAGACTCGCAGGCACTTGCTGTACCTACAACAATGGCTTCTTGTCCAATATATAAATGACAAAATCCTCCAAATTTTTGTTGGATATAGAGCTGACCAGTCTTCTCTTCAAACTTTCGGATTAAAAGCATGTCTTTATACCATTTTACATAGGTATCTTTTGAGAACTTGTTCTTTATGGATGAAGTAGACTTTTTCGGTTTTGTTTTAATGGCCATCTTATTCAATTTTTACTTAACAAATATAGAAATGAATTTCTAATTTTTTACTAAACGTCTAAATTACACTAAGGGTTCTTTTTTATTATCACTATTATCTCGCTTTTTGGATAATGCATTATAAATTAAATAGACCCCAATTAATACAAAAGGAATACTAAGCATCTGCCCTGTATTTATAAATAACACCTCGTCTCTTGCCGTTTGTCCAACTTTAAAAAACTCAACAATAAATCTTGCACCAAATATTAAAATTAAAAAGCTTCCAAACATCAATCCTGGTTTTTTCCATGCATCTTTTTTCCAGAATAGGAACATCAATACTCCAAAAGCAATAAGATAGCAGAAGGCTTCGTAAAGTTGGGCAGGGTGCCTTGGTGTTGCATCATACATCTTTATAGTTGAATTCCAGTAATTATGAAATTTAAATGCCCAAGGTAAATCAGTAGGATGTCCTACAATTTCGTGGTTCACCAAATTGCCTAAACGAATAAAGGTGGCGCCAATCGCAACAGGTGCCGAAATTCGATCTAAAATCCACAGGAAAGGTTTTTGCACTGTTTTTTTTGAAAACAAGTAAAGTCCAATAAGTATCATAAGTGCTGCTCCGTGACTTGCCAATCCGCCTTCCCAAACCTTTAAAATATTTAGAGGGTGTGAAAAATATCCTTCGACGAGTCTTCCATTTATGGTTTCGTCAAAATAGGGGCCGTAAAAGAAAACATGTCCTAATCTAGCACCCACGATGGTGCCAACGATCATGTACATTACAAGTTTATCAAGAGCTTCTTCACCTATCCCTTCTTTTTTAAACATGCGTTTTACAACGAAGTATCCAATAATAAGACCAGTTACGAATAACAATCCATACCAATTTGGGGTTCTCCAGCCTTCAATAAGCTCAGGCGTTACAGTCCAGTCAATTGCTAAAATCACCTATTTATTATTTTGAATTCGGACCAAATATATGAGTTTTATTTATTGCTTTTATACTTTAAATGCTCGGAACGTCCTTTTTTAAATATTTGATTGCTGTTCTCGATGCCTTTGCGCAATTCTTTTTGATCTTCTTCAGGTAAATTGAACACTTGTTGGCAAGCTTCGGAACAACAGTTTTCTAAAGATTTTTTGCACGAATCACACTGTATAAAGAGCAAGTGACAAGCATTGTTAAGGCAGTTTGTGTGAGTATCTGCCGGATTTCCACATTGATGACAAACAGATACAATATCTTCGGTAATTCGTTCTCCTCGTCTTTCATCAAAAACAAAGTTTTTACCGACAAATTTGTTTTCTATTCCATCGCTCTTGGTATCATTCGCATATTTGATGATACCTCCTTCCAATTGGTGAACATTTTTAAATCCTTTGTGCTTGAAATAAGCCGATGCTTTTTCACATCGTATCCCTCCGGTACAATACATGACAATATTTTTATCCTTCTTGCCTTTTAGTATTGTTTCTTCGATGTGGGGTAAAGAGTCTCTAAACGTGTCAACATCTGGGCGAATGGCGCCTTTAAAATAGCCGACTTCTGATTCATAATGATTTCTAAAATCAATCAGTAGCGTATCGGAAGCATTGGTCAATTCATTGAATTCTTTGGCGTTTAAATGTTTGCCCTTGTTGGTAACATCAAAAGTTTCGTCATTTAAACCATCGGCGAGAATTTTATTTCTCACTTTTATTTTAAGCTTGAGAAAAGGAAATTCAGCCTCAGCATCGTCTACAGCGTAATTTAGTCGTATGCCATTTAGAAAATCTATTTCGTATAAATTTTCACGAAACTCAATTAATGATTTTGTAGGTACAGCGATTTGTGCATTAATACCTTCAGTTGCGACATAGGTTCTCCCAACAACTTCTAGTTTTGACCACATCAAAAAGAGGTGATCTCGAAATAATTGAGGGTTACCGATTTTGGCATATTGATAGAAGGAAATGGTAACATAACGATGTCCTATATCGCGAAGTTGTGCTTCAAGCTCCTCCTTATTTAATTTGTTCCACAGTTGCATGCTATGTATTTTTTAAATAATTAGTGTACAAATGTATTAGCTATTTGGAGATTTTAAAAATTAATTTCTGTTTAGTAATAGAAACGTGATTTATCCAACTTGATAGCTCTATTCTGAGAAATAAAAATGGTTTTCGCAATTCGCAGACGCTCTATTTTGTGGTTTCAGATCCGATTTGGGTCAATACTGAGTCAATTGGCTCCCAAAGTTCAATTTTATTTCCTTCAAGATCCATAATGTGTACAAATTTACCGTAGTCGTATGCTTCAATTTCATCCAATACTTGAACACCATTTCCTTTTAATTTTTTTACCAATCCTTCGATGTTTTGTACACGGTAATTAATCATGAATTCCTTTGTTGATGGATCGAAGTAATTTGTATTTTCATCAAATGGTGACCAATTTAAATAGTTGATTTCATCAGGGTTATGAGCGTTTCTGAACTCAAATGGTGAGCCATATTCGTTTACCGCTAAACCTAAGTTCTCGCCGTACCATTCTTTTGTTTTATTCGGGTTCTTAGATCGGAAAAATATCCCCCCAATCCCAGTGACTTTAGGTATTGTATCGTTCATGTTTTTGTTTTTTTGTTGAACAGAATTTTCTGTTAAGGCCTTGTTATTATTCACGTTATATCCACAAGAAAAAAACATGCCTAATAAGAGAAAATAAACTTTATTCTTCATGTTTTAAAGTAATTACACAGCTACATTATGTGTTCTTAAAGCATCATTTAATGAAGTTTTTAGATCTGTTGAGGCTTTTCGTTGTCCAATGATTAGGGCACATGGAACTTGAAAGTCACCTGCAGGAAATGTCTTAGTGTATGATCCTGGAATAACAACACTTCGCTCAGGAACATAGCCTCTAATCTCTTTGGGTTCGTTTTCTGTTACGTCAATGATTTTTGTCGATTTAGTGAGTACTACATTTGCACCTAATACGGCCTCTTTTCCCACACGAACGCCTTCAACGACAATACAGCGAGAGCCAATGAAAGCTCCATCCTCTATAATTACGGGTGCCGCTTGTAGTGGTTCCAATACGCCTCCAATTCCAACACCTCCGCTGAGGTGTACATCTTTTCCAATTTGAGCACAACTTCCAACGGTTGCCCAGGTGTCCACCATGGTTCCAGAATCTACATAAGCCCCAATATTTATATAGGATGGCATCATAATAACTCCTGAGGCCACGTATGCACCGTATCGGGCAATGGCATGTGGTACGACTCTTACGCCTAGTTCTTTGTAATTGGTTTTGAGTGCCATTTTATCGTGAAATTCAAAAGGGCCGACCTCGATGGTTTCCATTTGACGTATTGGAAAATACATAACCACAGCTTTTTTGACCCATTCATTTACAATCCATTCCTCTCCGTTTGGTTCAGCAACTCTAATCTTCCCTTTGTCAATTCCTTCAATTACACTTTCAATTGCATCTATGGTAACCTGTTCTTTCAGAAGGTCGCGGTTTTCCCATGCTTTTTCAATAATTTCTTTCATTGTGTTTATTTATGAAGTAAGAATTTTTTCTTCTTTAGGAACTCTAAATAAAAAGAAAAGACCTAGAACAAAGAAGCCTGCAATCGAAATTACAGAGTAACGAATATCATCAAAATAATATTCTGTCAAAGCAAAAAAGGCAGTTCCCAATACAATCCCTACCTTCTCAGAAACGTCGTAAAAAGAGAAGTAGCTCGCATGATCCGTGGTTTCAGGCAGGTATTTGGAATAGGTAGATCTAGCTATGGATTGGATTCCCCCCATGACAAGGCCTACAAATGAAGCAAGAATATAAAACTCGACAGGTGTTTTTATAAAATAAGCCCCTAAGCATAAAATAATCCAGATAAAAACGGATATTTTTAGCGTCGAGATGTTGCCAATTTTTATTGAAACATTAGACATGAGCTTTGCACCAATTGCTGCCAATATTTGAATGAGAAGGATTGCAATAATTAATCCTGTTGTTCCCTCTCCCTTTGGCCATTCAATAGCCTTGCTAGCAAATATTGTTGCCAGAAGCATTACAGTCTGTACACCTGAATTAAAAAAGAAAAAAGCGTATAAATACTTTTTGAGACGTGTGGTTTTCATGAATTCCTTATAAACCAACTTTAATTCTCTATAACCTTTCCAAATATAATCAGCTTCAGGTTTTTTTCTGAAGGGATTGTCTGGTAAAATTCTGTAGGTATACTGAGCAAAACCAATCCACCAAAGTCCAACTAAAATAAAACAATATTTGGTGAGGTGTGCCCCAACTCCCATAATCAATCCTAGACATATCAGTAGTAAAATGATGCTTCCAATGTAACCCATTATAAAACCTCGGGCAGAGATGTCATCTTGGTCCTCTAGAGGTGCAATTTCAGGCAGGAATGCGTTGTAAAAAACAAGGCTGCACCAAAAACCTATTGAGGCAAACATGACGGGAATCATACTGAGTTCCATGTAATTTGCATCGAAGAAAAACAAACTCATGCAAAAGAAAGATCCGAAGTAGCAAAAGAACTGTAGAAATTTTTTTTTATTTCCGGTATAATCTGCAATACCAGAAAGAATAGGAGAAATAATGCTCACTAACAAAAATGAAATTGAAATCACCATCGAATAAATGACACTTGGAGAAACGTCATATCCAAAGAAAGGAACGGTAACGTCATAAGCATCAATTTGATCAATTGGTTTACCTATTTGTTCGGCATAGATACTTTTGGTTTGAGCCTCATAAAATATTGGAAATATAGCTGTTGATATCACAAGGCTATACACGGAGTTGGCCCAGTCATACATGACCCATCCTTTTATAATCTTTTTATCACCTTTCATTATCACGTGCTAAAAATAAAAAATATAGTTGATTAACAATATTTATTCTTTGCCTGCCACATATTCCTTTAAATACTCAAATTCGGGCATGAGGTGACCATCTAAATTGGTTTGACTGGCTCTTTCGATAATTCGATCTGAATCTTCTCCGATCATGGCAGGAAGTACATGTTTAATCAATTCATTTCCAAAATCTTCAGAAGCATCTTTTGGCAATTCACAAGGTAGATTGTCTACAGCCATTACAGCAATTATACCTTTCTTTTTATAATCTGTTTCTTCATTTCCAGATCCTGGATCGTAGCCGTATATGGGGGTAGCGACTTTTGACGGTCTAAGAGTCGATGCAATAGGGTCAGCAATATCACATGATATATCAGCAATCACTGAAATTCTATTTGATTGTGAGGCCAGGTCTCCTTTGGTAATGATTTTCGGTGAATTACTGTTCCAATAATGACATGGGATATACATATCTGTTATGGGAACATATTTTTGAAAGCCTTGCTTGAAAAGCTCGGGTTTTGTATAAAATTCTTTTCGAATAAATTCACCTCCGTCTGCTTTGTCAAAATAATTTTCAACTTCCAAATGAGTGAAAACGGATTCATCATATGTATGGTTAAGATAATCTTCTGGCTTAACTTCTTTTATAGGGAGAAGGTTCATGATTTCTCTAGCCCCATGACCAACCCGTCCAAAACCAGTGAGAACCATTCGGAAATTAGAGGGTAATGATACCTTTTTTAATTCTTCTTCAACTTCTTTGCGATCGGAGCATTGATTTGCTGGTTTCAAATCATATAAACCATGTTTAAGCCCAAAAGTCCTAAACCCATTGTAGCATCCAACAATACCAGCATATCGACCGAATCCAATTAAGCGGACGTTTCTTTTGTCTTTAATTACTTCGTAATCGATCAGTCGTATTTTCTTTTTTAATACTTCTTGGAGCAAAACACGATTATAGGATTGTTTTTTGAAGGTATGGGAGAAAAACATGTATGATTTATTCGGAATCAAATCTTCAAGGTTTACTTCCTTGACACCGATAATTAAATCGCAGTGTTCCAAAGAATCAACCAATTCGATTCCTTCATTTTCATATTGCTCATCTGTGTATGTTCTAATCGGACTCTTTTGAACACTGATTTGAACATCAGTGTAGGTTTCTTTTATCAGTCTACATTGTTTAGGTGTAAGAGCCACTCTAAAATCAGGTGGAACTTTACCTTCTCTAATAATTCCAATTTTCATAGTAATTTTTTAAACTTTATCTGGTCCAGTATTGATCTAAAAATTCACGGATACATCCGTCTCCACCTTTTTTCTGAAGAATGATATTAGAAATTGATTTAATTTCTATTACTGCATCAGCGGGGCAAGCAGAAACCCCAATTTTGTTCATGATGTCAAAATCGTTGATGTCATCACCAATCATAGCGACTTCTTCAAATGATATCGCATCTTGATCCATCCAATTCTTAAGAATATCCATTTTTGGCTCGCGGCCAACATGGCATTTATCTATGCCCAACATATGGGCTCTTTTTTTTACAATCTTATCTGAAAATCCAGAAGAGATTATTCCAATTTGCAATCCGTTTTTCATGGCTTTCATTATGCCCATTCCATCTTTGGTGTTGAACTTCTTTTGTTCATCTCCATTCGCAGTAAATGACATGCCTCCATCCGTCATTACCCCGTCTACGTCTAAAATGAGAAGCTTTATGTGCTCTAATTTATTTTGAAGTTCGCTCTCAATAATTAGAGATTTAAACAATAAAGACTCTAAGGACACATCATATTCATCACAAATGGCTTCCAAATCAAATATGCTTAATTCATGAACAGAATCAATTTCAAAATCACCAAGAAAATCTTGAAAATGAATGCCATGTTTTGAGCATAAACCTTTAATGTTTTGTTCCAAATTCATATTAAACAATATTATATCCTAGGCTTCGAGCCAATGGCTGAAGCGCATGATGGAGATTTTTAAATTCATCGTGATTCAATTGTTGAGAAGCATCGGATTTGGCAAGTGCAGGATTTGGATGAGCTTCAATAATTAATCCGTCTACCCCCATGGCCAAGCAAGCCTTTGTAAGAGATGGCACCCCGTAAGCGTATCCCATAGCATGCGAAGGGTCTAAAATTATGGGTAGATTCGAATGCTCTTGAAGCCATGCTACACCACATAGGTCTAACGTAAACCTTGTTTTTGTTTCAAAGGTTCTGATTCCTCTTTCACATAATATTACATTAGGATTCCCACCCGATAGAATAAACTCTGCCGCTTGTGTAAATTCTTGAAGACTTGTGCCAAAACCTCGTTTAATCATTACGGGCTTTTGTGTTTTTGCGCAGGCCCTTAAAATGCCTTGGTCATACATCGCCTTAGCACCAATCTGAATGATGTCTGTGTGTTCTATTATTTCTTCAACTTGTGTAGCATCTCGAACTTCAGATATGATTTTTAATCCATATTCGTTTCTCATTTTTGATAACAGGTGCAAACCTTCGACACCTAGCCCTTGAAAAGAATACGGACTTGTCCTTGGCTTGTAGCACCCTCCTCTAAGTACAGATAGGTTTAATCCTTTAAGCAGTTCAGCTGAAGATCTTATTTGATCTTCTGATTCAACAGAACATGGTCCACCAATCAAAACCGTATTGTTGGTGTTACCACCTATTTTTACAGTACCTAAATCTATCTCAGTTTTGTTACTATTGTAAGCTTTAGATGAAAGCTGCATATCTGAATCAAAGACCCATTTTTCTTCTATATAATCCTCGAATTGAGTAGGGATTTCTTTTAGTCCAGAACTGGTAATCAGAAGCTCACGATTTTCTTGTTTTATATGAAAAGCTTTGAGTTGCTTTGCCATATCATTAAGAATTTCTGATGTTGTATTTTTTTTGAGATGAATGATCATATTTCGCCTTTAATGAGGTGTACAAAATTAACAATTCCTACCGCATTATTTGATTGATCAACCACAGGTAAATACATGATTGGAAATGCACAGGATTTTATCTTTTGAAGAAGCTCCATTACTGTTGCTTTTTCAGAGATGCTAATGGGTTTTTTATTTATGAGGTCATCTGGACCAATTGACGAAGCATTTTCAATTTTATTTAATAATGCTTTTCGTATATCTGCACTTGAGGTCAGTCCGAATAATTCATTTTGGTTATTGCAGATCAAAGCGAATCCCATATTTCCATTTTCGACACATTCCAATATGGATTTTGTTGTTGCATTTTCAATGTGTGTATGAGGCGTTTCCTCAAGAGGAGTCATAAAGTCTCCAACGCAATAAGTAGAATCAATTTCCCTTTGAGTAAGATTCATTAGAGAATTCCCAATGCTTGCGCCACTAAATAAATACGATCCCGAAACTGAAAGACTCACACCCATGTTTCTTAGAATAAAAGAAACTTCAGCATTAACGCCACCATCTACGTGAATTGACTTCCTAGGATATGTTGATCTGAATTTTCTAATTTTTGAAAAATTAATTCGATCAAATGAGCCTCCACTTTGTCCAGGTATGGTTGCCATAATTAAAATAAAATCCATGTATTCAAAATCACTAAAAACACGAACATCAGTGGGTGTGGTAATGGCCAATCCTTTTTTACCAGTTATTCTTTCTGGTATTTGCAGAGGATCTTTTAAATTCTCATATTGAAAAGTAATATACTCAACGGGGTTTTGAATCAATAAATCAAAATACTTCTCAGGATTCTCAGTAATGATGTGCAGATCAATTGGAGTCTGGCACCACTTTCTAATGTTTCTAATATCGTCAAAAACAGCTAAATCGTCATTACAATCGACATGTAATACCTCTATTTGATGTTCAACTAAATCGTCAATCACTTCTTTAAGAGGTCTTTTCTTGTCACTATAAATGGATGCTGATATTTTCATTTTAGGGATTAATTTTATTAGGTATAGTCAGCACATTAAAATATTTATCACATACGGCAATCTGACATGGAACATTCAAAAAAACCTCTTTGTTTAGCTTGGTTTGAATATCGTTAAATCGTTTAATATCTTCGAACGGCATCTTTTGAGCTTTGAAACTCTCTCGAACAATAACTTTTAATAGTAATGTTTTATTGCCTTCAAGTCTAGATATTTTTAGACTTTGCTTCTCTTTACCCTCATATTTGTTTTTAATCCAAAAGTCAAGTAATTTGTTGGCAAGGTCTTCATCTTCTTTATGGTCAAAGTAGATGATGGTATTGTTTTTCTCAACTGCCATTTCTCCATCATTTAAACATGAGGAAAAAATCATAAAGGACAATAAAATAAAGAAATTTAATCGGGCTTTCATTCCATTGTAATGTCTTACTTTATTTCATAAAAGAAGGGTAAGCTACTTCTATCGCACCGCTACAACCTCATACCTTTGCTACGTTCCCGTCCTGGAGGATTAAGAGGGAGCTGGTCGTAGAAGACTTACCCCGGGCAAATATATTAAGAAGTTTCGATAAAGTGTACTTTTTCAGTCTATGAAATGGCTTTATTTAACAATACGACCATAGATAAGGTCACAATAAAAACTTGTGAAGCTGTTTCATCGTTTAGACTGCTGCCATCATCGTCCTCTGTTGATACTTCGATAGCAAGGAACTTTGATAAATTTGGTTGGTCTACAAATGAATCAATAATTTCTTCGTCTTCATTTTCGAAATAATCGTCTAACATTTCGAAATAAGGTTTTTGATGATCTTCGATTTGTTGCTCCTGGATTTCAGCTGGTTTGAGTCCCTGTTGACTAAAGCATTCGCTGATTAAACAGAAATAATAAACAAGAAGACCTTCAAGCTGTTCGTTTTCATACTCACCAGGGGCAGACATCAAATAGGCTAATAATGTTTGCTGTTCCAATGCGTATTTTTCAAATACCTTTTCTAAATGGGCATCGTCAAGGTTGTCAATTACAGATATTGCCTTATCGATAGATTCTTGTGAGATGTGTTTCATGGTGCAAAAATAAACAAGATTTAAGAGTTAAGTTTTAACTATTTGTAATTTGTTGATATTTTTGTGTTCATATGAAGATAATTATTGACGTTAGGACAAGAGAAGAATTTGAATCTGGTCACATTGAAGGATCGAGGAATATACCTGTTCAAGAAATTCTAGAACATGTTGAAGAGATAAAAGCAATAAAATCACCCATTGTATTTTGTTGTGCATCTGGTCAAAGAAGTGGAATGGCTGCTCAATATTTTAAAGAGCAAGGTGTGGATTGCTCGAACGGAGGAGGGTGGAGAGAGCTTCAGTCTTCTATCTCGTAAATCACGTAATCTTCATTTTTAAAGATCTTTTTATAATTGAGATTGTCTTTAAATTGGTGTTTGTTGACGATTATATATTTACAACCCTTAGATTTTATTGATTTTAGTTTTAACTCATTCTTTAAATCTTCATTATTGAGAACAAAACCTTTTCTGTGGCTCAAATAGAGTTCTTGAGGATTCCCATTGCCATTTATTGCAACGAGTTCATTTTTATCAATCAACTTTGAAGCGATAGATTCAAGTTCCAATTTATACTTTTCGCTATCCTTTGTGAATAGATCGTGTTGTTGGTTGGCAATAGATTCCACAAGAAAGAGAACAACAATTGAGAGGGCAATGTACTTGTTCTTAATTGTAGCCATGAAGTTACCAATGAGAATCGCGAATACAGGAACAATCGGAATGATATAATACCCATGAATATAAAATATGGCCCCTGACTTTGCCATGTATAGCCCAAATAAAAGGCTAGCGGATAGGAGAAATAACAACATTTTATATTGTTTTTTAAAGAAACAGAAGCCAATAGAAAATACAAGTACGGAAAAAGCAATAAAGCTATGAAAGCTACCGAAGTAAAAGCGTTTAAATGTTTCAGGTAAATTTAGGGATAGCTCTGAAATACCATTGATGATGGATGTTCCTGAATTATACCAGCTTCCATAAGTCTCTGCAAGATGTGGATTCCACAGAAAGTACCACAAATAGGTAATCAGTAGGGATGAACAAAGGCCTAGAATTACGTGAATACGCGATTTGTTTAATTGAAAATCATTAATGAGAAATGGGAATCCTATGATGCACATTACGGCAGATATTTTGCTGAGAAACGCCAATGAGATAAATAAGAAAAATAAGAAGTAGTTTTTTAACGTTGCCTCATAAAGATATTTCCATGCATAATATAACCCCAAAAAACCTAGGGACATGCTAAATGTATCAGGCATCATTTTTCTTGAATAGATAAACCATATGGAACCGAGTAGGAATAGGCTTGAATAATAAGCGGTTTTCTCATTTAATCGCTCTTTAATCAGCTTAAAGAAAAAATAGACACCTATACTTGAAACCATTAAGTTAATAAGTCTACCATACCAATGCTGGTAATCAAAAATTAAAGAGGCGAGATAATGTAAGTAATTTAAAAGGGGAAACTCCATTCCGATAATGCCGGAGACACCATTGGTTTCATCTACTCGTGGAAACCACAAAGAGGGATCAATTTCAAAAAAATTACGTGCCACCATTAGCCCCGTGACCTGTCGCCAATTATGTGCGACCTCAAGCGGAGCATTGGTTATTCCAAACAACCTTATCAGGCAAAAAACACCGATTATATATTCAATTCTGATGTAGCCGAATTCGTTTTTGTAATTGAAATCCACAGCTTTATTTAACGGGTTTATTCATTATTTTTAATGATGTAATTGAGCACTTTAGTCATAAGATGAATACGGTCTTTTCCATAAACGTTATGCTTATGCATAGGGTAGGGGAAGAAGTCCATTTGAATACCGAGCTCGACAAATTTTTGTACTAGAGCAAGATTGTGTTGCATCACCACCACATCATCTACCGTTCCATGGATCAAGAGCAAGTCTCCTTTAAGATTTTCAGCATGTGTAAACAATGATGATTGTTTATATCCTTTTGGGTTTTCTTCTGGCCGGTCCATATATCTCTCTCCGTACATGGCTTCGTAATATTTCCAGTCGGTAACGGGGCCTCCAGCAACACCAACATTAAAAACACCTGATTTTTTTAGCATTAGAGAAGTGGTCATAAATCCACCATAAGACCAACCATGAACAGCAAATCTCTCTGGGTCAACATATCTCAGACTTTTTAGATAGTCTACTCCCACCATTTGATCTTCAATTTCAAGTGTTCCAAGTTTGCGATGTATTTGAGACTCAAAGTCAAAACCTCTACCTGCCGAACCTCGGTTATCCAATGTAAATACAATATATCCTTGATTCGCCATCCAATGCATCCAAAGGCTTGCTCCATACATCCAAGAATTGGTAACCAGCTGAGCATGAGGTCCACCGTACACGTATATCATTACAGGATACTGTTTTGTACTGTCAAAATCATAAGGTTTAATGACTCTGTAATACAAGTCACTATTGTCTGAGGCTTTCAATGATCCAATTTCTGTTTTCCCAATTTTATGATCCTTTAGTTTATTAATGGAGTTGTTAATTGTTTTGACTGGGCTTCTTTTTGAATTATAGATGATTGACTTATTTGGTGTAGTACCATTACTGTAGGTGTCACAGTAATATTTTCCATTATCAGATATACTGACTCGATGCGTTCCTTCAACTATTGTTAAAAGTGTTGACTTTTTCTTTTTGACGTTAAAGTCATATACCATTGTATTCATTGGGTTTTCACCCGTAGCTGAATAATATAAATGCTTTTTATCGCTACTCACGCCTAGTATTTCTTTTACAATAAATTGATGGTCTGTAGCTTGGTATTTAAGATTACCTTCAAAATCATAGTAATATAAGTTCATGAAACCATTTTTTTCAGACATCCAAACAAAGGAGTTTTCGTTCTCGCATGGAAAATAAGCAGGAGTTTCAGGTTCAACCCATTTTTCGTTTGTTTCCTCTAATAGGGTTTTAATAAAACTTCCATCCTCAGTACTGTAGACATTTAGCCACATATGGTTTTGACCTCTATTCACTTCAGCAATCACGACATATTTTTCATCTGGAGTGAAAGAAAGGTTTGTGAGATAATCATCGTTGTTTATCCTAGGATTTATGAATACGGTGTTTCTAGTTTTGGTATTGAAAATTCCAATTTTAGGCTTTTCAGAAAGCTGACCAGTCATTGGGTATTTCACATTCATAAGTGTTCCTGGTGTATCTTCATTATTCAGTAATGGATAATTATGAACATTGGTTTCATCCTTTTGGTAAAAAGCCAGATAGCTTCCATTATTTGACCAAAATAAGCCTTCCGTGATTCCAAATTCACTTCGGGCAATGGCTTGACCAGAAACAATATTAGGGTCTGTATTTTGAGTAACTGGTATGATTCCCGATTTTTCATCTTTCATCATAACATTGTTATCTACGAGATAAGCTAATTTATTGCTATTTGATTCGTATTTAGGGCTTGATGCTGATTCATCTTCAATTCTCCCTAGTTTTTCACCTTCTTTGGTTTCGATGTTAATGGAATAATAGTTCTGTTGGTAGCTCAAAAGAAGCTCGGTCTTATTCAGCCAGCTTACAGAGTAAAATATTCGAAATTCGGTCCCTAATATGTTGTTTACATCTGATATCTTAATAATTTCATCTATTTGGTTTGAATGTGGACTTGACTTGACCAAAATGGTTCTGTCTTCATCTAAAAAGGAATAATCAGTGCTTTCTGGAATCCATTCAAAATTGGCAACACGGTCAGGAGCGTATTTCCTGTATTGATTCATTACTGCATCATCTAGATTCAAATCCTTTTGCGAAAAACCCAATACGCAGGAAAAAAAAAGAGTTAGGCAGAAAATGGAAAGTTTAAATAATTTCATATTCATGTGTTTATTTAGAGTAAATTGGTATCCGAATGTTTCAAGAGTTTTGGTTATCGCTCATAATTTTCAGATGGTCAAAAATAGGAATAAATGTGTGTATCAAAAGCACGCATCAAAATTGACATAAATTAATCTTGTTCATTCTCTAAAAAAAAAGTATCTTTGCACCCCAATTGTAAAATTAAAATACACATTTATGAAATCTTATGAAACTGTTTTCATTTTAACTCCCGTTTTGTCTGAAGATCAGGCGAAGGAAGCAGTCAAGAAGTTCGAAAGTGAAATCAAATCTTTTGGTGCTAAATTACAGCATTCAGAGAGTTGGGGGCTTAAAAAACTAGCCTACCCAATTCAAAAGAAGTCAACTGGTTTTTATTTTCTATTCGAATTCGAGGCTGAAAACAATGTTGTTGCCGACATGGAATTGTTAATGAAACGCGACGAAAGAGTCTTGCGTTTTTTAACAGTCAAAATGGACGCGGACCATTTAACCTACGCTGAGAGTAGAAGACAAAAATCAAAAAAGGCTCAAAAAACTGAAGCTTAATAACACTAAAAAATAAATTATGTCAAACGATATTAGATATCTAACTCCGATCAATATTGATATTAAAAAAGAAAAATATTGTCGGTTCAAGAAAAGTGGAATCAAATTTGTCGATTATAAAGATCCAAATTTCCTTCTCAAATTATTAAATGAACAAGGTAAGTTGTTGCCAAGAAGAATAACTGGCACATCTGCGAAATATCAATCTAGGGTGAATAAAGCCGTTAAAAGGGCCAGACACCTTGCCATATTGCCATACGTTGGTGATATGTTGAAATAAATCTCAATAAATTTTAAGTTATGGAAGTCATACTAAAAAAGAATGTGAATAAGTTGGGATATGCCAATGAAATAGTGAAAGTAAAGCCTGGATATGGACGAAACTTTCTTATTCCACAAGGATATGCAATTCTAGCTACGGCGAGTGCTAAAAAAGCCCACGACGAAATTTTAAAACAAAAATCTCACAAAGAGGCGAAATTACAATCAGAGGCTCAGGAAATAGCGGATAAAATCGGAAGCCTTGATCTGTCGATTAAAACCAAAGCTGGAGATAATGGTAAAATATTTGGGTCAATCAACACGATTCAGCTTTCTGAGGTTTTAAAGAAAGAGGGATACGAGATCGATCGTAAATCTTTGAAAATTAAGGATGAGCCTATCAAGGAGTTAGGTACATACCAAGCAGAAGTGAATTTATTTAGAGGCATCACACAGGTGATTAGCTTCAACGTTATCGAAGAGTAGATTTTACTTTGAATGAAATTAAAAGCCCTGAGGGGCTTTTTTTTTATGCGCTAAATTATTTAGGGAAAGTTATACTGAATACAGTGATCCCTTCTGATGACTCTATGTTTAGATGTCCTTTGTGGTCAGCAATAATTTTTTTGATAATTCCCAATTTAACATTGATATTGGGGTTGAGTTTATCTTCAATAGATTGTATTCTATCTATTTCATGAATAACATCTTGATTAATGGTTATTCCGTTATGTTGAAATTGAATTTCAACAGATTCCTGTTTTTCAAAGCTGTTAATTTTTAAATATTTGTTGGTTTGGTCACTCACGAAGTTTTTTATGGAGAAGAGAACAAGGTTTTTCCAGAGCTGGAATAAGGTCGTTTCCGAACCGGTTATTTCTAATTGATCTGTAACATCGAATGTAATGTCAATCTCATCAAATTGATACTTGTAAACAGACAGTACTGAGTCAATATTGTTTTTAAGATTGATTTTTGATTCAGCAGTATCAAATGATTTACGAGCTACTTTTGTTAATTCTTTGACGACATCTGCTGCTCTAGAACTTGTTTTGGATATCGTCTCTGAAAAACTGACTGATTGTTGAATTTTAATAATAATTTCCAGTAATTCACTCGGGTTTGCATGGCTAAGAATCAAGTCAATCTCTCTTGTTTTGTATAGGGGAAAGTTTGCATCAACAAATTTATTTGATAGATCAGAAACATCGTCTTTATTCACGTATTTTGATTCAAGAAACATGGAGAATTCGAGGATGTTTTTTCTTCTCTCTCTTCCACTTACAATTTTTTCAATTTTATTGGTCTTTGCAAAATCAAGAGCAAATTTTATATCCGCTTCAGAAAGTCCGCTTGAAAATTTTAAATCAATAATCTCAAATAAAATATCTTTTATTGCACTTGCCCCAGAATTAATAATACCAAAAGGGGTGTTTAGTTCATGTGAAATCGAACCCGCCAATTCTGCAAGTAAGGATTCTTTTTCATGTTCATGAAATTTATGAGTAAGCTCATTTAACTGTTTGGTCTTATTGTGAACTTCATCCTCTAGTTTTTGATTTATTTCATATAATTGTTTCTGAAGAAGTTCTTTTTGCTTTTGTTCTTGAATTTTATCTAAGCGACTTGATAAAAGGCGAGAGGTTCTCGTTAAAACCTTTGTTTGAAGCTCGCTGAAATCACTCTTATCGCTTTTTTCAACAGAAATAAATCCAAAGTTCTTATCAGAAATTTTGAGTGGGATTAATAGCTCTTTATTATTTTCAGAACTAGAGGTTTTGTGATCAATAATAAATTTCGAGCTTCCAATTTTATTCATTATTTCATTCAAATAGTCATTGTTTTGAATATTTGCGATTTGAACCAAGTTGCCGGCTTCATCTTGAACACTTATCGAACACTTGTCAAATTTTAATTCTTCAACAATGATCTTGGCAACACTATTAATGATTTGGAAAAAATCATTCTCATCGTGAAGAAATTGAGTGATTTTGTTAATCGTTATTTGTGTTTGCAAATCAAAGGTTTTCTTCTCTTCTGCTTTTATTTTATCCGTAATGTCACTAATAAATGCTACCCCTTGGCTATTGCCATTCGTATTGATCTTAGTAAAGGCAACTTCAAAGAACAAATCTGAATCAACAGCTTTCATCTTGTGTCTTTGGGTATTGTAATTGCTTTTTTCGTCTGAATAAAGATTCTTAACAAAGTTCAGTATATCTTTCTCTACAATAAATTCTAATAAATTTTTGATGTTTTGATCCTTCAAAGAACTTTCGAGCTGGAAAAAATTTAAGGATCTTCTATTGTAATCTATGATTTCTCCATCCCAATTAAAAAATAATATTGAATCAACTGCATTTTCAATTACTAATCTGTTGTTTTGTTCTTTTAACTGAAGATCTGAAAGAGTTTTTTCCAATTCACTGGTTCGTTCATCGACAAGACTTTCAAGGTGAGAAATCTCCATTCTGAGCTCAATGCTTTGATGTTCTTTGGTGTATTTTTGTTTATTGAGTTTTTCTTCAATCTCTTTATTGATCTTAAAAGCCCTTAAGGCGTTTTTAAGTAGTCCCTTTTTTTCACATAATTCTCCAAAAGATTTATATACCTCGGCCTCAATATCCATAGATACCTGAAGAAGGGCGGGAGAGCTTAGATTACTATTCTCAGCAAAATCAATATCATTTGAAACAGTGTGTATCTCCTCGATTTGCGAAATCGCTTCTTTCAAAATACTAAGAGCTTCATCTGTTTTCCCTTCTCGACTTAGACATTTTGAAATAAATAAAGTATTGGTTATTTCAATACCTTTGGAATTATTCAATATGGCATTGTTTTTACTTAATTCAAAATGTGTTTTTGCTTCTTCAATTTGTTCATTACAGAAATAAACTTCTCCCAAATTACAAGTTACAACGGAATACATGAAGGTGTCTTCTCTGTTTAATAATTTGAGGCATTCGGAAAAGCAATTAATGGCACTGTTATAATCTTTAAGTTTGGTGTAACAGTCTCCTGTGTTGTTTAAAGTTCTAATAATCCAGTCTTCTTCATTGAGTTCTCTACTAAGATCTAAACATTTCTTGTTTATTTCTAGTCTTTTGGTCTGATTGTCAAGAAAATCAAGGATAAAACCAAGTGTATGATAAACGTGTGCTAGGTTTTTTTTATCTCCAGTTTTATCAAATATTTCAACGGCTTTATTAGAGTATTCATATCCCTCAGGGATCAGACCCAATAGCTGGCTAGAAAAGGCTAGATTTCTTAATGATTCTCCTATTCCTTTCGGATATTTAAATGCTTCTGCTTTTTTTAATGTTTGATTTGATTTGTAAAAACCTTCTTTAGGATCATTTTTGCACAAAATTAAGTGCTCAGCATTGAGTTTATCAATTTCTCCTCGAAGTGTTATTTCTTTAATCATTGACTGCCTCTGTTAAAGGTTGAAAATGATCATAAATACAGATTGTCTAATGCCTTCTTAGAAATTTAATTGGGATATGAGATTTTGCTTACGATGTAGGGCATTAGAAATAGTTTTCCTGAATTCACAATCTAGTTAATGTTTTAAATCTTCTCTAATTTATTCAATATGAAGGAGTTTTAACGCCCAAATGTTCAAAGTTTTAAAAGGTAGATTGTTAATAGATTGGTATTTGTTGCTTTTTCTTATTCGTGAACCAAATAAATCTTACCACTGAAATAGGGGTAGAGGGCTCATGGTTTCATGTATTTCAGCCTTTATATTCGTAATGGCTTTTGTGTCTGAATGATTCATTAAAGTGCGGTCAATGAGCGAAACGATTTGAGGGATTGTTTCATTTTGAATACCTCTTGAGGTTATTGCTGCAGTACCAATTCTGATTCCGGATGTAATAAATGGAGATTCAGTATCAAAAGGGACCATGTTTTTATTTACGGTAATATCTACTTTTCCGAGTATTTCTTCTGCATCTTTACCATTGATGTTTTTAGATCGTAAGTCAATGAGCATACAGTGATTGTCCGTACCTCCTGAAATAATATCATAGCCTTTTCCAATTAGTAATTCTGACATGATTTTTGCGTTAGATTTTACTCTTTTCATGTAATCCGAATAATTGGTTGTCATGGCTTCATTAAAAGCTACAGCTTTTGCCCCGATGACATGTTCTAAAGGGCCACCTTGAATGCCTGGAAAAACGGCAGCGTCTAATAGAGCTCCCATGGATTTCAGGTTTCCATTTTTCCATCTAAGTCCAAAAGGGTTTTTGATGTTATCTCTCATCATAATTACGCCACCTCGTGGGCCTCGCAATGTTTTGTGAGTAGTGGTTGTAACTATATGACAAAAGTCTAGGGGGTCGCTAAGCAATTTGGTGGCTATCATTCCTGCAGGGTGTGAAATGTCTGCCAATACAAGTGCTTCGACCTCGTCTGCGATTTTTCGGATTCTTTGATAGTCCCAATCTCTTGAATAGGCTGATGCGCCGCAAATAATTAATTTAGGGCGTTCTTTTTTTGCGATTTTTTCAAGTTGATCATAATCAATGCGACCAGTTTCCTTGTTGACGCCATAAAAATGTGCTTCGTATAATTTCCCTGAAAAATTAACAGGTGAGCCATGTGTAAGGTGTCCACCATGAGATAAGTCGAATCCTAAGATTTTATCTCCTGCATTTAAACAGGCTAGAAAAACGGCAGCATTCGCTTGTGCTCCAGAATGAGGCTGAACATTTGCCCATGTCGCACCAAATAAATTACAGAGCCGATCAATTGCCAATTGTTCAATTTTATCAACTACCTCACATCCTCCATAATATCTCTTGCCTGGCAGACCTTCAGCGTATTTGTTCGTAAGAATACTTCCCATAGCACTTATCACTTCCGGACTTGCATAGTTTTCAGAAGCGATTAATTCAATACCTGTAGTTTGTCTTGTCTTTTCTTCTTCGATCAGAGCAAAAATTTCCTTATCTCTCAACTTGTTTATTTTTTTGGATAGTTTATATCGAATATCCGTTGCAATCCATCCTTGAGAGAGGTGTCCGGCTTATATCCTGTTAGCGTCAGTAATTTTTTAGAACTTCCAACACGCCGTTCAACTTCGTAATCATATCGTTTTTTTGGCGCATCGAGATAAGTTAGCTTTGAATCTGAATTTGTAATGTCTTTTATTTCATTAGCTAATTCGGATATGGTCCACTCACATTCATTTGCGATATTAACGATGTGAGATCCTTTTATGCCAATCAGTTGACAACAGGCATTAATGGTGTCTTCGATATAAGTAAAGTCTCGGGTTTGATCACCGCTTCCAAAAACAGTAATATCTTCTCCATTTTTACATTGTTCAAAAAATCGGGGGACAACCATTCTGTTGTCTTGATTCCATCCGTAAACATTAAAAAATCTAATTGAAATAACATTTATTCCACGTTCTTCGTGATGTGATGCCAAATAAATCTCATTATATCTTTTGGCCATAGCATAAGAAGTTCTTGGATCAACCATTACTTCTTCCGTGAGCGCATTTTTTACAATTGCCGAGTGACTATATATGCCACTTGTTGATGCATATAATATGTATTTTACATTATTTGTCTCTGAAGCCTCGACAACATTTCTTGTTCCAACGACTTCAACATCCATGGTTTCTATTGGATTATCCGCAACAATGTCAACACCCAATACAGCAGCGAAATGAAATATGACATCACATCCTTTAGATGCTTCTAAAACCAATTGTCTACTTCTGACATCACCTTTAAAGAATTTTATTTTTGAAAAAGTATCTTTATCAAGCTTGTTCCCCCTTAGTAATGAGTCTAAGACAACTACTTCGTGACCTTTATTTACAAGGCATCTTGATAAGTTACTACCGATGAAACCTGCTCCTCCTGTTATTAGAATTCTCATATTTTAACTCATGTGTGATTGATACAAATATCAATAATTTTCTGCATAGAATTTATTATTTTTAATTTTTTTTTAATCTATATTTTTTTCACGCCATAATTGATTAAGTCCAAGCTTTAAAAATCCGGATTTGTAAGGGGTGCAAATGTTTTTAAATCAGTGCTTGAAAAATAAAATTGAATTTCGGCAATTTTCAAGGCAACTTTCAAAAAAGTAAATACGTCATTAAGAGTAACTCTTTAAAAGTGATTTTCTAGTCTTAAATCAGATGTTAATTACTTTTTAAAACGTGAAGACATTAGATTCTTTATTATTGATTTAATGTCATATATTTGACGCGCTAAAACTATTTAAATTATGAAAAAACTGCTCCTTACGGTTGGTGTTTTCTTCTTTTCTTTTTTTTCTATCTTCTCGCAAATGCGTCAAAATGACATCTGTGATCCTTCACCTAAGTCATATAAAGTATGCGTAAAAGAAAATGCATCATCTAAAATTGATAGTAGAAATATCATTCCAAGAGCTTTAAAAGAAAGTGAGTTTTGTTTAATTGTTGAGAGCAGAGATTTAAAGAATGAAGTTATAATTTCCTTAGATGAAATGCATGAAGTAATCATATATCCATACAACGTTCCGTAAATGAGATATATAAGGTTTAGATATTTATTTACACTGTTACTTGTCTTTCTATTTTCATTGGAAGCTTTCGCTCAACCGTGTACACCTGCAGCGAATCCCTTCTGTTTTGCTCCTACCAATATAACAGTTGGCGGTGCTTGCGTGAATGGTACTACTTGTAATGGTACTGGATTTGTTCCATCCACTTGTAACACAGCTGATAATCAAGGTGTGTGGTATTCTTTCGTCGCTACGGATCCAAGCATGACAGTGGATATTGATCTGATTACCAATTCTGGTTGTGATTTTAGCTCGACTGTTTATGCCGGTATTTGTACCTCAGGTATTATAGAAATTAGTTGTCTTTCTGGTGCGCCCTCAGATGATTCGCATATCCTTACTGGTTTGGTAATTGGTAACACTTATTCTATTGAGGTTTCTTATAATACTGGTGGTGGTTGCGGGGGACCCAATGGTTCTGCTGAATTTTGTATTGCTGTTGACGTAACAACTGGAGGCGTTCCAAACGATGAGCCATGCACTGCGACAGTTCTGCCTGTAAATGTGAATTGTGTTTATCAAACCTCAACAAATGATGGAGCAACAGATACACCTGGAGTAACTCCCCCAGGATGTGCTAATTATTTAGGTTCTGATGTTTGGTTTTCAGCAGTGGTTCCGCCTAATGGAGCTGTTGATATTGGGTTCTTAAACGGGGTCTTGGTGGATGGAGGAGCTGCAGTGTACACAGGGCCAGATTGTAGTAATTTAACTTTAATAGCATGTGATGATGATAGTGGACCAGTGTTAATGCCTGGATTTAATCTTTTTGGTTTGACTCCTGGCTCTACGATTTGGATACGTGTATGGGAGCATGGAAATAATAATAATGGAGATTTTGAGATTTGTGCTTCAATAGGTACACCTCCCGTGGGATGTACAGTGACCAATTTGTCTTGTGCTTTGGCTACATCAATAATTATTGACGATCCGTGCGTTCAGGGATCAACCTGTAATGGTGGCCCACCAACCTTGACAAGTTGTAATGCTGCTATGACAGAAGGGACTTGGTTTACTTTTGTTGCCACTGATCCAGAGATGAGTGTCTACATCAATCACGTTAGTAATACGGGTTGTTATTATGCATCTTCCGTATTTTCAGGTTCTTGTGGTTCTCTGACGGAATTAAGCTGTGAATCAGGAGCACCCTTAAATGATGCTCATGTTTTGTCAGGATTGACCATAGGTGATACATATTATGTTCAGGTGTCATATCCTCCAGGAGGACCTTGTGGAAATAATGGTTACTCTGAATTTTGTATTTCAGTTATTGAGAGTCCATGTCAAGGTGGGTCAAATAATTCATGTGTAACGGCCGAACCGTTTTGTACAGGTACTACTTATTCTTATTGTAATACTACAGGTATTCCCTCAGCGGGTGCATACAATTGTTTAGGGTCAACTCCTAACCCTATGTGGATGTATCTTCAAATTGACACTCCTGGACCAATTGATATTCAAATTTCTCAATCAGATAATTTTGGAGGTACTCTTGATGTCGACTTTGCAATGTATGGACCTTATGCTAGTGTAGCTGATGCATGTAATAATATCACTCCGGGATCTCCAACTGTCGACTGTTCATATTCTGCAGCAGCAGTTGAAACTGCCAATTTCACCGGAGGAGCGCCAGGAGAGGTGTATTTGCTTTTAATAACTAATTATTCAAATAATCCGGGTTTTATTGAGTTTAGTCAAACTGGTGGAACTGGAACAACAGATTGTTCCATTATACTTCCTTGTTCGATAGCGGGTACGGCTTCGGATGCATCTTGTTTTGGTGGTACGGATGGTTCGATAGACGCAACTTGGACGGGTACGGCAACATACACTATTGAGGTACTTAACAGTTCTGGTATTCAGGTTGATATTTTAAATGGCACCTCATTAAATCTAAATACATTTACAGGTCTTTCTGCTGATACCTACACTTTAAATGTTACAACTGCTGATGGTTGTACGAACTCGGTTGAAGTTATTGTTGGAGAGCCTTCTGTTTTAGCATCTTCAAATGTAGTTGTTAATGCTACTTGTGTAAATCCTTTAACCGGTTCAATTGAAATTACGGCAACTGATGGTACTCCTCCTTATAACGTTAGTTGGACAGGTGTAGCCTCAGGAGATCCAGCTGGTGACGAAATTGCTACCTCAGGTGGAACTTATGATATCACATCTTTAGCCTCTGGTTCTTATGTAGTTACAACAACTGATGCGAATAGCTGTACGAGCGTTCAAAATATTACGGTTG
>ERZ651776.1002-NODE-1002-length-36170-cov-6.080680_pt1 | contig 36170 bp, 30 predicted proteins | sample MGYA00514761_ERZ651776 | MGnify/ENA metagenome assembly ERZ651776
ATGTGGTCCTGAGCGATCATTTTCTACCATGAAATCATGTACAATATATATTCCGCCTGGCTTCATAATGCTATAAGCTTTTCGAGCTAATTCAGGAATAGATTCTCCTGGAACTCCATTATAAAGATAGCTCATCAATACTGCGTCAACGCCAGTTGGCCAATTATATTCGAGTGCATTATCTCCAATAAAACTAATCCTATCTGAAAGGCCTGCCTCTTTTACTTTTTTTTACCAAGACTAACTACATGTGGAAAATCAATAATAGTAACCCGCAAATTAGGGTTTTCTTGGCATAGTCTAATAGCTAAACCTCCTGTGCCACCTGCTACATCAAGTAAATGATCTACTCCAGAAAAATCTATCATACGTGCTAGAGAACGACCTGGTCCTAATGACCCTGCATGTTGGGATTCACTATATAATTTCGCCTCTTCTTTATCATCCATCCATTTTGCGTAGCTATCTATATAATCTGGCTTTATATTGTCTGTAACAACACCTTCCAACTGTTGCATAAATCCATACATCTGCCTATCTATTTGAAGACGAAGATAATCACCAAAATCATAAGGAGCACCTTTTACCAAAAAGGACTCTGCTCCATCGGAGTTACTATAGAGATCATCATTACGCTCTAAAAGTCCAATACTGTTTAATGCTGTACAGATAGTTGAAATACGATTTTCAGGAACTCCAGCTTCTTTAGCAAGCCTTTTTGCACTCTTTGCTTCACCAGAAAGATTCGTAAAAATATTACAATGTAATGCTACGAATAATGCTTTTGATGCCATAAACCCAAATGCTATATTAGAAATTTGTTCTGCTTTAGTAACTGTTTCCATTACTTACTCTTTCAAACATATAAGGATTATAAGATAAATAAATTTTTACTTTTCTAGTATAACCTTAAGTAAGACTATTTGTAAGGTTTAATTAAATTAATTGTTTTTAATAACTTAAAATATTTTGATATTTACTTATAATGGTATCTATTTGTCTTATCTCTAGAGGGGCGTTCAATAGCAGAAATAGCATTTTTGAGTGTTACTTTGCCTATAGTTTTTCCTTTAGCGTTGACCACCGTTACCAAACCTTTATCTGAAGACGCTATTATCGGTAAAGCTTTTTCAATGGATGTGTTAGATCGAATCTTTGGTCCGAATACTTTGGTTTCGTTTTCCATAATTGAACTTACCTTTAATACTCTGCTTCGATTTATATCTTTAATAAAATCCTTAATATAGTCATCAGCAGGCCTCAGAATTATATCTTGAGGTTTGCCTCTTTGAACAACTTTACCATCCCGTAAAAACGATATTTCATCACCAAGTCTCAGAGCTTCATCAAGATCATGAGTTATAAAAATAATTGTTTTATGCAGCTCTTCCTGTAATCCTAAAAGAATGTCCTGCATATTATTCCGAATAAGAGGATCTAAAGATGAAAAAGCTTCATCCATAAGTAAAATCTCTGCATCCGTTGCTAACGCTCTAGCTAAACCAACTCGTTGCTGCATACCTCCAGATAAATGTGCAGGATAGTACTTTTCAAAGCCTGTTAAACCTACTTTATCAACCCATACCTGCGTTCGTTCTTTAACTTCTTCTTCACGAATTCCCTGAATAAACAAACCATAAGAAATATTTTGAAAAACTGTACGGTGTGGGAATAATCCAAATTTTTGAAAAACCATTGATGCTTTGTATCGACGGAATTCACGTAACTCTTCCTGAGACATTTCCATTATATTATCACCATCAATAATTACTTTTCCAACGGTTGGATCAATCAATCTATTGATATGTCTAATTAATGTTGATTTACCTGAACCTGATAAACCCATAATAACATGTAGCTGTTTAGCTGGTATATCAATATTTATATTATTTAACCCCAATACGCTTCCATTTTCACTGAGTAGTTTTTCCTTGGACATACCATTTATAATATTTTGTATTGCATCATTTGGACGATCACCAAAAACTTTATACAGACCTTTAATACTTATTTTATTATCAGCCATTTTTTTTCACCTCACGGTCCTTTTGCAAACGCTTGCCATAGCCTTGTAAAACTCGATCAAAAATAATTGCAAGCGCAACAATTGCCAGACCATTCATTAATCCTAGCGCTAGATACTGGTTTTGAATTGCTTGTAAAACAGGAATACCTAAACCGCGAACTCCTATCATAGATGCAATAACAACCATAGCTAAAGCCATCATTATAGTTTGGTTTATACCAGCAAAAATGTTTGGCAAAGCTAGGGGTATTTGAACTCCTAGTAATTTCTGTTTTTTATCAGCTCCAAAAGCATCTGCAGCTTCAAGAACACCTTTATCAACCAACCTAATACCAAGATTAGTCAAACGCACAATAGGCGGCATAGCATATACACAGACTGCAATTAATCCTGGCACCTTACCAATACCCAGTAACATTAAGACTGGTAATAAATAAACAAAAATTGGGATTGTTTGCATTACATCTAGAATTGGCATAACTAATGCTTGGACTCTATCAGAGCGAGCCATCCAAACTCCTAATGGTATCCCAATTGCTATGCAGAGAATGGTTGCTACAGAAATTAATGCCATAGTGGACATTGTATCTTCCCACATTCCAAGATAACCTATTAAAGCAAAAGTTAATAAAGAACCAATAGATAACTTCCAACTTCTTGCTCCTAAATAGCATAACCCTGCCACTACTAAAATAATGATGGGCCATGGAGTATTAAGTAGTAGTTTTTCAAACCAAATTAAAAACCATAAAACTGGATCAAAAAAATTCTCTATAGATTCACCATATGTGCGAGAAAAAGATCTAAATGCAGAATCTATTACTTTCTTAAAGTCACGTAAATCGCCACGTGACATTTCAGGAAATTCTTCAAAAAATTCAAGCATTTAAAAATTTAACATAAATATATTATAATTCATAATTATAGCATCCATTTAAAGCGCTTTTTTAATTTTTTTCGCAGCCTCTAAAGTAATCCAATTTATCCAGATTTCAGGATATTTTTCTAAAAACTCAATAGCACCATCTGCACCTTGGGACTGATTCTCTTCCATATAAACAAGCATACTATTCATAATGCTTCCTGGAAAAATTCGTTTACCAAAATAATTCATTACCTCAGTCATTTCTTTAATCTCAGAAGTAACAACAGTTTGAACTATAGACTCAGTCCAAGCGGAAGGTTTTGGTTCTATACATCCTTCTGGTCCCTTAGCTATACAATCGTCCCAATTTTTAGACCCTGCAAATGGAACACCGAAGTCCATCAGCTTCATATTATACTTTCCTATTAATGACGTTGGTGACCAATAATAACCAAACCAGTTATCGCCTCGTTCTGCTGCTTTTGACATTGAACCATCTAAACCAGCCTGTGAACCAGGATCAACAAGCACCCAGCCTTTTTTTTCCATCTCGAATGCAATAAAAAGGCTCTGATTAGCCAATTGACATCCCCAACCCGCTGGACAACCTATAAATGCCCCTTTTGACTTATCTTCTTTTGCTGGAAAAAGATCTGGCCTCTCAAGAATATCTAACACTGATTTAAACTCGGGGTAATTTTTTAATGTGTGAGGAGTTATCCACCAACCCTCTCCTAGCTCGGTAATAGGACCTTTTATTGCTGAAAATAAACGACCTTCCTCTAATGCTTTATGGAGAAGCCCTGCAATAGCATTTGTCCAAAGCTCTGGAGCGACATGGGGTTTACCCTTTTCATTCATAGTTATAAAAGTAGCAGTTGTTGCTCCCGGAACTAACTCAATTTTACAGTCATAACCTTCTTCTAAAATAAATTTATCTACATTTGCCATTAATGTAGCTGATGGCCAATTCATATCAGCCATTTGGAATTCACAATTTGACGCTATAGCTTTAAAAGATAACAAGAAAAAAAATATATAGAATATAAAAATTGAAAGTGATATTTTTTTCATGAAAATTTTCCTACTTAATAATAATTTAGTACTACACTAATATATTTATTAATATTAGGTTACTTATTTTTAAATTTAGAATTATGTTACTATTATAGCCCTATAGTATAATAACCCTCCATATTATATTTTTCTTTTTTTAGTATATGTTTTAAATATGAGTTTATCTTTTTTAATAAGTATTACATCTGTACAATCAGCTGCTAAGGCTTGGGTTGTGAGAAATGGTGTAAAGAATAATAGGAGTAAAACATAGAGTTTCTTAGGCATTATGCTCTTTTCTTTATATTTAGATTGTATCAATCTAAGTATTTTATTTATATAATACAATAAACAATATTCATTTTTAATCCTTTAATTAAATTAATTGATTTAAAATTTTATACATATATTAAAAAATTTAAAAGAGATATATTGAATTTTTATATAACTATACTATAAAATCATATGCTCAATCTAAGAAAATATATTTCATATTTTTTAATACTTGCTGTTTTAGTAAGTAGTAGCTTTAGTATTATATTTACTGCTGCAGCTAATACTAATAATGACTCTAATATTGTTATTTGTACAAGTGAAGGTATAAAGTATCTATCAGAAGACGGAAGTATTAAAGATACTGAAAATTCTCAAACTTATCATAATTACTGTCTAGATTGTACTGCATGTGACAGCAATTTATATGCAATAACTAAGTTTAGATATTTTATAGATATTAATTTAGCTAACCAAAAATTTATCTTATTTAAATCAAATCTTAATAACTATTCTTTTACACTTAATAATCTAATAAGAGGTCCTCCATTTCTTAGTTAATTTTTTTACATAATAACTAATTAACTGGAGAAAAAAATGACTTTCTTAAAGACTATCGCTTTAAGCGTATTACTAATTAAATTTTTATTAATCACTAACTTATATGCTCATGATGAAAAGCTTATGCCAGGAGGAAGACCTGATAGTCATGCACCGATTGGAGTAATGGGTGACCATATGCATAAAGAAGGAGAATATATGATTTCATATAGATATATGAATATGGAGATGGAAGGATTAATAAATGGAAGCAACTCTGTTTCTGAAATAGGTGCACTAAGCCATAAGAGAGGCGATGGAACTACTTATAGAATAATACCAGACTCTATGAAAATGGATATGCATATGCTTGGATTTATGTATGGCATAAAAGATAATATTACTCTCATGGGTATGACAAATTTTATTAAAAAAGAGATGACAAATAATACTTATAATATGATGGGTACTTCAAAAGTAGGAAGTTTTGTAGCAAATACATCTGGCTTAGGAGATAGTTCTATTAGCGCTCTTCTAAAAGTTACATCAGAAAAAATAAATTCACATATAAATATTGGTTTGTCATTACCTACTGGCTCTACAAAGGAAGAAATTACCGCGTTAATGCCAAGTGGGACAAATAAAGTAATTAGAGCTCCATATGGTATGCAACTTGGAACTGGCACTTATGATTTATTAATAGGATATAGTCTTTCACAGAAAAATGATGATATTAGCTGGGGAACCCAAATAAAGTATAAAAGGTCACTTAATGATAATAATGGCTGGCATTTTGGTAATAAGTTAGAAGTTTCTTCTTGGTTGAGCTATTTATGGAATGAAGAATTTTCTTCTGCTATTAGGTTTCTAGCTATTGATGAAGATAGTATTGATGGTAATGATAGCTTAATAACTGGAAGAAACCCTTCACAAGAAACTGCAAATTATGGAGGGAGATCTTACTATTTAGGATTTTCTTTAAACATAGTAGGGCAAGATGAGCAAATTAGAGGGCATAGGTTAGCTCTAGAATTCCTTACTCCATTGAAACAAGATTTGAATGGCTTGCAAATGCAAAAAGGTAACTCATTAATTCTCGCATACCAGAAAGCTTGGTAATGAATATAGAGGTTATTTTTATAGTAACCTCTATAATTAATTACTTAATTAAATTTTATTAAATTCTAATTTATTGTTAAACTTATATTTTATCATAAGAGTTATGTTTCATGTTGATAACAGGTTATTTATTATCAATCCTAATGGGGCCCTCAGAATAGATCGATAAGTACGCAGTATGCGTAGGTAATTACGTAGATCTACGTAACTATTAGAAACCCCCTAGAGGGATTCAAAGGGATGTTGATTGTTATTATTATAATCATAATGATAACAACAATATAACAATGAGCACTTAAAACTTCTTATACCATACTGATACGAAAAGTTAAGGCTGTTATTTTTGGTAATTATATGGGGGTGCTATATTATATATACATACAAGGGAGCGTTTTTACCTCCCCCCCCTAATCTTTTTGTCTGTACTCGTAATAGTATATTCTAAGTAATACATTATAAACATTATTCAGCTTGAATTAGAAAACATTATAGGTTTAATCAGCTCCAATTATATGTACTCGCTATACTCTATGCATACTATAGTGGTTTAGAACAGTGATTTATATATAACCATGACTATGCAAATTAGTAGGTTTATCCCCAGTTTTCTGGCATTCTTATAAGATCTATATAAACATTAAGATGAGATCATGTATATGCAATGATGAGGTAGATAATCATTTTGATTCTGCTTTAAATCTGGTATAGAATGCCTAATCCTTATTGTTACTAGAGCACTAAGGAGCATTCGATAAGTTTGTGAAATTTAAATAAGTGGTACTAAAATGGTACTAAACTACTAAATTCTAGGTAAATAATTTTTAGCTATAGGGCTGTGATTAGCTCTCACTGGCTATCGAGCCGCCTTAGCTCAGGGGTAGAGCACGTCATTGGTAATGACGGGGCCGCAAGTTCGAATCTTGCAGGCGGCACCATTTATAGATATAGTTTTAAAAACTTTTGAGGGAGAGAAATAAATGTCTGAAAATTCATTTTCATGGAAAAATAAAGTAGTAGCTATAACAGGTGGAGGAAATGGTATAGGAATGGCCATAGCTAAAGCTGCTAAAGAATTAGGTGCTAAAGTAGCGATATCAGATATTAATGAACAAGACCTCAATAAAGCAAAAGAATCAAATGGGTTTTATACATCCCTATCTGATGCTGGGAAAGAATCTGATATACTAAGTTTTATTAAAAATACAGAAGAAAATTTGGGCCCAATAGATATGTTTTTTGCAAATGCTGGTGTAGCAAGAAGTGGAACTTTAGATACCACTGATAAAGATTGGGATATCTCTTATAGAGTGAATGTTATGCATCATGTTTGGGCTGCAAGAGCTGTTATTCCATCTATGAGAAAAAGAAAAGATTGCCGTTTTATAACAACAGCATCTGCAGCAGGCTTACTTTCAGAAATAAATTCTGCCTCTTATTCACTTACTAAGCATGCCGCAGTTGGTTTTGCTGAATGGATGTCTATTGTATATGGAAAAGATGATAAAGATGGAAATGCCGTAACAATATCTTGTCTCTGTCCACAAGGTGTAAACACTGCAATGACAGCAAATATGGATAATGGTGGAGTAGCTGGAATTGATGGAATGTTAAACCCTAGTGATGTTGCAAAAGTAGTTATTAATACAGTAAGTGAAGGAGGGTTTTTAATTCTTCCTCATCCAGTGGTTGGAGAATATATTAAATTTAAAACATCTGACTATCCAAGGTGGCTCGGTGGAATGAGAAAGCTATATGCTAAGTTTAAAGGCTCTTATTAAATCAATAGAAATGAAAATTACATATAAAAATTAGTATTTAATTTAAGTTTGTATATGGTGAAATTTTTTTGACTTATTTGGGAGAGAATTGATTATGACTGAAAAAATTTGGAAACTTTATCTATCAGGAGAAATTCATACTAATTGGCGAGATGAGATTAAAAACCTCTGTGAAGAGAGAGCCCTGCCTGTTATTATTAATTCTCCAAACACTGTACATGAAGATTCTGACGACTGTGGTGTAAAAATTCTTGGTACAGAAGCAGATAAATTTTGGCATGACCATAAAGGCGCTTCAATTAACTCTATAAAAAACTCAACATTATTAAAAAGCACAGACATATTAATAGTAAAGTTTGGAGATAAGTATAGACAGTGGAATGCAGCATTTGATGCTGGCATTGCAAAAGCACTCGACAAACCTATAATAACTTTACATGAAGATAATCTAAACCATGCACTTAAAGAAATAAATCAATCAGCGGTTGCTTCTTGTAGGTCCGTAAGTCAAGTTGTTCAAATTCTTACCTATGTAATTAAGGGTGAACTATAATTTATTCAATATAAAATAAGGTATTGTTAATGAAAAAAAAAGGTTTAACTAGAAGGACAATATTATCAGGAACAGCTCTTTCTGTTATTCCAGCTACTGCACTCGCACAGTCTATAAAAGAAGGATCTCCATCTTGGATGACAACACCGGGTAAAGCCTTTAACGAATATGGATTCCCTTCTTCCCAAGAAGAAAATACCAAACGAGAAATATTTCAACCTTACGAAGAGTACGCACCTGGTTCAGGAGTAGCGATGACTCCTTTAGAAAAACTTGAGGGAATAATAACTCCTAACGGCTTACATTTTGAAAGAAGTCATAATGGTGTTCCTAATATAAATGCTGATCAGCACGAATTATTAATTCATGGACTTGTAGACAAGCCTCTAGTTTTTAAAATGAAAGATTTATTAAAATATCCCATGAAAACAAAAACATATTTTATAGAATGCGGAGGAAATAGTTTTTATAATTCAAATGCCTTTCCAATAGCTATAGATAGAACCTGTGGCTCTATTCACGGGCTCATTTCTACTTCTGAATGGACAGGAGTTCCATTAAAAACAGTGCTAGAAGAAGCTGGAATTAAAAAAGAGGCTCTTTGGCTTCTAGCTGAAGGGGCAGATGCCGCAGCTATGAGCAGAAGTATTCCATTAGAAAAAGCCTTAGATGATACTCTTATCGCCCTATATCAAAATGGCGAACGCATTAGGCCAGAACAAGGATATCCAATGAGGCTTGTCGTTCCTGGATGGGAAGGAAATATAAGTATTAAATGGTTAAGAAGGATAAAAATTACAAAAAAACCGACATATACAAAAGATGAAACATCTAAATATAGTGATCTATTGGTGAGTGGAAAAACATTACAATTTACTTTTCCAATGGAAGTTAAATCTATAATAACTCAACCTTCTGCAGGCCCAGTACCACTTAAAAAAGGGCCCATTCACATTACAGGGCTAGCATGGTCTGGACTTGGAAATATTAAAAAAGTAGAGATCTCTACAGACAAAGGAAAAACTTGGAATATTGCACAAATAGAAGGAAGTAACGAACCATTATCGCCTGTTAGATTCAGATACAATTGGATTTGGGACGGAGAGGCATGCTCTATAGAAAGTAGAGCTACCGATAGTAAAAATAATATTCAACCTCAAAGAAAAGTCTGGTCTGTAAAATATGGCTTAGGTCATTTATATCACAACAATTCTATTCAAATATGGAGAATTACTCCTAAAGGTAAAGTATCTAATGAATATGATGATTTTGCTCAAAATGAAAAATGGTCAGAGGAATAGTATTTAAATTTAAAAAAAAGTATTGAGATGATTAAATTATTAAAATATCTAATATTTCTGATTGCTTTTACTGGTATTAGCTTTTCATCAATAGCTAAATCTGATGAAAATATTAATTTTAGTTTTGGACAAGAAATAGATTCAGCTAAAATTTCAAATCAGGATATTACTATAGATACTTTAGGCACAAATCTGCCTGAAGGAAATGGTACTGCTCTAAAAGGAGAAAAAATCTTTCTTAATAAATGTGTTGCATGCCATTTAGAAAATGAACTTTTTAATGCAGAAGTATTATTAGAAAAAAATGAAATTAAATCCATACCAATAAATTTGGATTGGCCGTATCCTAAAAGTTTATTTGATTATATTAGAAAAGCCATGCCTTATAATAAGCCACAAACTTTAACAAGCGACGAAACATATTCTTTAACGGCCTATCTTCTTTATAAAAACAAAACTTTAAATTATGAAGAAGTTTTAAATAAAGAAACCTTAATTAATATTAACTCTAATAATAATATATTCCTTGAAAAATGGGACCAAAACAAATCGAACATCATGAATATTTCAAAACATACAAATTCTTTTTTTTCAAATTTATCTAATATTTTCAAAAATAAAGAAGAAAAATTAAATTGGTATAATAATGATATTACTAAAAGTGAAATTGAATATAAAATTAATAACCAAGATATTTCTGTTAGCCCAACTAGTATTAATTTACCACAAGGAAATGGTACGGCAGAAATTGGAGAAAAGGTATATCAACAAAAATGTCTCTCTTGTCATGGTACATTAGGTATTGCTGAAGTACTTTCTCAAGAGGTTGAGAGCCTAAGAGGCACACAAAATGCGATAAAAATAGTTGCATTTGAGTCTTTATCTGGAGGTTTAGGTAGCTTAAATTCTGAGATGCCTATTCGTTCTGTTGGTTCTTTTTGGCCTCATGCATCTACTTTATTTGATTACATTCGTAGAGCCATGCCTTATTATAACCCTCAATCTCTAACTAATGACGAAGTGTATGCTGTTACTGCTTATGTTTTATTTATAAATAATATAATAAATAAAGAAGATGCCCTTAATGCAGAAACCCTTCAAAATATTAAAATGCCTAATAAAGCTGGCTTTATAGATTCATGGGGACCAGATTGGTGGAGAGAGTGGATACATCAAAAACATTCAATATTCTTTACTTGTATTCTCTTATTAGGAGTTTTAGCAGTTACTTTATTTGCAAGAAAACTATCCCAAAATAGAAAAAAGATTATATACATTAAGACATTTCTTACAGGAACTATATTTCTGTGGATGGTATTTTTTCAGAGCCTACAAGTAGGAACGCAAAAAGTTTATCAGACATTTAATAATTTAAAAACTAGTAATGGAGTATGGGATAATATTTTATTTGAGCCCATATATGTGATTTTAGGAATATTTATTATCATTACTACTCTCATATGGGGAAGAGGTATATTTTGTGGATGGTTATGTCCCTTTGGAAGCATACAAGATATAATATATAAATTTAAAACATTATTAAAATTTAAGACTTTTGAAATTCCAGATTCTATACATAGTAAATTAATCTACTTAAAGTATATAATATTGAGCTCAATTATTATTGGGGCAATGTATGCTACAGGAACTAATATATTATTTGAATTTGAGCCTTTTAAAACTATAATAGAAGATAAATTTAACACTTCTACTATCCTTATACTATGGTCGCTAGCCTTATTAATATTTGTGTTTTTTATAGAACGAGGGTTTTGTAGGTATCTATGTCCTACAGGAGCAGCACTAGGCTTAGCTAGCCAATTTCAAGTAATTAGCTGGTTAACAACTATTAAATCCTGCGGCGATACATCATGCGCTGCTTGTTCACCTAAATGTCCTACAAAGGCTATAGCAAAAAATGGTTCTATAAATGAAAAAGAATGCATACAATGTATGTCATGCCAAATAACTTATAATGATAAAGATTTAACCTGTAAAAATAAAAGGTCTATTAAAAAGAAGTTTAATAAAAATAAAACAATTTTAGGAACTAGTTAGTTGATTAAAAGTATATTTAAAATAATTATACCTTTAATTATCTTGATAATTAATATCGATTCTGTGAATGCAGATATGAATGATCCTCTGCAAAGCAGAATAAACCCTGGTATTATTGCGAAGCTTTTTCCTAATGCTGAATCTTTAGGAGCACCGATAGGAAACCCTCCTTATATTCCTGTTTTTGGAAGCGAAGATAGTAGTGCTATCGATGTAAATATTTTACACAGCTGGAGGCAAGAATTTTTACAGGTTAATGCAAGAGAACCCACTAAAGAAGAAGAAGAAGAAAAAATTAACTCACTTAAAAAGAAAGGTGATAAAAAAGAGATTGGCTTTTTATTCTCAACCTATGAAACTACTGGAGCTAAAGGATATTCAGGTGACTATTTTGATATAATTGTTGGGCTAAAACCTGATGGAAGGTTAGCAGGATCTGTTATTGTAGAACTCCATGAGCCAATGATTTGTCCTACCTGCGTTCCACAAACAAAACTGACAGCTCTCCATGAAACATTTAAAGGAGCCAATATTAATAGAAGGGTAAATTTAAACTCTGGTACAGGAGGAGGAAGAGGTTACGATGGAGTTACCGGAGCAACAATTAGTGCGACTCTTACAACTAATGGAATAATTACTGCTGCTAAAAAAATTCTTAGACAGACAGGTTTAGGAGCCAATGAAGGGCCTTTTTATGTTGATGTAGATAGTTTTTCTGAACATAGTTGGCCAGAATTAGTGAATTGGGGAGGGGTCGTTGGAAGAAGTTTTACAAGACAAGAAATTAGACAAGAATTAGACCCAGATAATCAAGATTATATAAGAAACCCCGATAAAAAATTTAGTAGTATTTATGCTGGTTTGGCAAACCCTGCCTCTGTGGGAAAAAATATTTTTGGTGGCAAATGGTATTCTTATCATGTTTCACAGTTAGCAACAGGTGATAACTTATTAGTAATCTTAGGCTCAGGCTTATATTCTTGGAAAAAAAACCAATATAATCGAGTAACATTAGTTCAAAAAGATAAAAAATGGAAATTCACACAAAACGAGGCATTAAAAGCAACGGCTCTTAGAATAAAAGAAAAACCAAGCTTATCTCAGATAGGTTTATTACGTGTTCCAAAGGAATGGGGATTTGACCCACTAGAAAAGTGGGAGTTAGAATTTGAAGTAAATGAAAAATTTGCAAATGGGAAGTTCTCGTTAAATTACGATTTGCCTAATCGATTAATTACAGGAGATCCAGTTGCATTAGAAGATGCAGGATTAAGACCAATAGCAACTGCTTTCTTAGGACTAGTTAGAGAGAGCAAACTAAGTGGATGGCAATCAGAGTGGGCGCAACAAGACTATTCTATAATATTTTTATTTTTACTTCTAATCCTATTAACCCTACTTTTAATTTTTCAAAAAAAGCTTTCCGCAAGTAAAAAGATCCATAGTTATATTAGGCTAGGTTTTTTAACTATAATTCTAACTTGGTTAGGGTGGATAGCTCAAGCTCAGCTAAGTATCGTAAATATTATATCTTATGCCCAAGCATTAATACAAGGAAAAGGCTATACACAATTTTTATTTGAACCGCTTATATGTATAATCTTTGTATATACTTTAATTTCTTTAATATTATTAGGTAGAGGCGTCTTTTGTGGATGGTTGTGTCCTTTTGGAGCTCTTCAAGAAATATTATTTAAATTTGGACGCCTTATAAAATTACCTCAAATAAATATTCCATTTTGGTTAAATGAAAGGCTATGGGTCCTAAAATATTTAATATTAATGACCATAGCATCCACTATCATAATTGGTCATGATTCGTCTTATACTCTTATTGAAATTGAACCTTTTAAAACGGCCATAACTTCTTATTTTAATAGAAGTCTTCCTTATGTAATTTACGCTGTTATCCTTATTTCTGTAGCTCTTTTTACAGAAAGGTTTTTCTGTAGGTTTATGTGTCCCCTTGGAGCTGTTTTAGGATTCTTAGGTCGATTCCATATTTTAGATATGATTCCTAGAAGACCAGAGTGCGGAAGCCCGTGTCACCTATGCGAAAATTCCTGTCCTGTACAGGCCATAGCACCGTCTGGAAAAATTAATATGAATGAATGTTTTCAGTGCTTAGATTGTGAAGTTGAATATTATGATGACAGCCGATGTCCACCCTTAATATTTGAAAAAAAAGCCTCTCTAAAGCACTCAAAAATATAATTGCTTGAACCCAAAATAGCACTATATATAGTATATATAAAAATAATTGGTATATTTAATGTCATTTATTTAAAAAATAGGTTGAACTTATGTTGAAAATAGGTTTTTCTTATGACTAGAGAGTCGTTCTTTTCTTAATGAACGATATTAGTAGTCGTTCATTAATTTAATGATCGGCATATGTATAATAACTTCTTCTTCATTTTGAAGAAGAAAATAACACAGGGAGGAATCCCCATATGTCAAAGATTTTGAAATATGGCTTCGTTGCTGCAGTATTTGCAGCTACATTAGGTATGATCTCAAGTGCATTTGCGCAAGGTGTTGACGTCCTTAGAGGGGGCGGCGGTGCTCAGCCAAATTATGTAACTGATGACATGCTATTAAATGCAGACGTGGATCCAATGAATTGGATGCACTATGGTAAAGATTATCAATCAACTCGTTATCATCAAGCTTCACAAATCAACCAAAGCAATGCGGGTGATCTTGTGGCTAAATGGTATATGTCTTTTGGAACTTTAGAAGGACAAGACAGTCAAGTTAACGTTGTTGGCGGTCAAGGTTATGTAACTACATCTTTTAACAGAGTTATTTCTATGGACGTTGCTACAGGCGACATCATTTGGAAATATGAGCGTGAGCTTCCAGCTGATGTTTATCCAGAACTTTGCTGTGATGTTGTTAATCGTGGCGTACAACCTTACAGAGACAGTGTATATCTAGCAACTCTAGATTCACATCTTGTACGTTTAGCTAATTCAACTGGTGAAGTATTATTCGACGTAGCTGTAGGTGACTACACTTATGCTGAAACTTCAACAATTATGCCTATGGCTCTTAAAGGTTCTTTAATACAAGGAACTGCGGGTGCTGAATACGGTGTACGTGGTTGGGTTCGCGCATTATCTGCTGATGATGGAAGCGTTGTATGGAATACATACACAATTCCAGCTGAAGGTGAGCCAAATGTTGATACTTGGGCTGGTGAGTCATGGAAATATGGCGGTGGTTCAGGTTGGATTACTGGTTCATATGATAAAGATTTAGATCTTCTTTATTGGCCAATTGGTAACCCTGGTCCTGACTTCGATCGTCACGTACGTTTAGGTGACAATCTATATAGTAATTCTACTTTGGTTTTAGATCCAAACAATGGTGCTATTAAAGGTTGGTTCCAATACACTCCAAATGATCCATATGATTATGACGGTGTAAATGAAGTTATCTTAGCTGATATTGATGGCAAAAAAGTATGGTTGCACGGCGATAGAAATGGTCATCTATATTCAATAGATAGAACAAACAATCGTTGTAACTGGGTTGTTCCAATGGGTAAAATCAACTGGACAACTGGCTTCCGTGATAATTGTCGTCCAATTATGGCTTGGGAAGAAGGCGGAGATCCAGCTATGGATGTTGTATATGATCGTGTAACAAAAAACATTGCACCTTCACTTGACGGTGGTAAAGAATGGCATCCAATGTGTTATTCACCACGTGTTAACAAAGTAATGGTGCCATTATACAACTTCTCTATGGACCTTCAAGCGAAGAAAATGGAGTGGCGTCGTGGTGAATGGTTCCTAGGAGCGAAAGTTATTACTTTCAACTCTGGTAACGGTTCAATTAAAGCGTTTGATGCATCAACAGGTGACATTTCTTGGATGCGCCCATCTAGTGCACCTGCAACTGGCGGAATGTTATGTACTGCTGGTGGTCTAGTGTTCTACGGTGATGCAGAAGGTTATTTCCACGCTGTACGTGATGATACAGGCGAAGAACTATTTCAGTTCAACGTTGGTACTGGCGTTCATGGTAACCCAACAACATATACAGTTGATGGAGAGCAAATGGTCTCTGTTGTTGTAGGTGCTGGTGGTGGTGGTATTTGGCCTTTAAGTTACGGTGAGTGGCTTAAAAAACATACTAAAGGCGGCGGCGTATTTACTTTTGGTTTAAACTAGTAATAGCTTAAGTTTTTAGACTACCGATTATACTGGGAAGATGAAGTAATTCATCTTCCCTTTTATTTACAGAAGATTTTATTGTAAAAAAAACGCATAAAATTATTTAAAGAATATGTCTGGAAAAATTAGTAAACTAATATATATTAAGTATTGTTTATATTAACGTTTTTTAATATATTGGAAATACATTTTGAACACTATAAAGTGTACAATATATAAATAAAAATTAATTTTATTTATGGGAGTTATTTGATGCAAAAATTTAGATTATTATTAACCACTATTATTTACACTTTTATTTCTTTAATTATTTTCAACAACATTGCAAGTGCTGGTGAAGTTCTAGATAATATTCGTAAAACACAAAAAATTACATTATGTGCTGGACCATATGCTTGGCCTTACACATCAAGTGTAGACTATCCTCGAGGATTTGATGTTGATATTATTGAACGTATAGCAATGAAAGAAGAAGTAAATATTGATATTTATTGGGCTGAACAAAAAATGAGAGGTGGTCTAGGAAAAGCACTTCGTCATTCTATTCAAAAAGGACGCTGTGATATTTATATGGGCATTGCGAATAGTGATAGTTCAGCTGATGAAATAAATGAAAAAAAATTAGTATTAACAAAACCATATTTAGGAGTAGCATATGTTCCTATAGCTAATCCTGGGGTAAAAGATTTTGTCAATATTGAAGAAATTAAGGGAAAATCTAAGCCTGGAGTTGCTATGTCTACAGCAATGGATGGCTATTTATTCTATAATGGTTTTGATAGAGATTTGTTTGCAAGAAAGCCAACAGAAATAGATGCGGTTGCAAAGCAAGAAATTGAAATGGCTTTCGTAATGTCTACACAGTTAGCAAAAGCAAGAAAAAAATATAAAGACGCTCCTTTCAGAGTAATTAAAACTTTTATTCCTCCATTAGAATTAAGATGGAATGTGGCAGCAACCATGCAAAATGATCCGGAATTTTTAGATTTAATTAATAAGCATTTAACGGCCATGATGGCGGATGGAACAATTCAGGAGATAGTAGAGAAATATAATGTTCCATATTATGCTCCATTTAAAGAAATTGCTTCTACCTATACAGCTACGGAACCTGCAGAGTAAGGTAGATCAAATTAATCATATAAGAAAGAAACAAGAAAGGCTAAATATGCAAATTATTAAAAATATATCATTACGTTTACTTTTTTTGACAGCTTTTGCACTGTTAATTACCAATACTGGTTTTGTACCCCATACATTGGCCGCTGATATGGATGAATATGGAGACATGTTAGAAGACGACATGATTAACCCCTATGAAGGAGATGCTGAAGAAATTGCGGCAGGTTACGAAAGATTTAACAGTAGATGCTCATATTGTCATGGTATGAGAGGTATAGGAGCAAAAGGTCCTCCACTAACTAGAGGCTATTTTAAGAAAAGTGGGGGTACAAATGTACAACTGTATTCTACTATAGCTTCTGGATTAACAGTTAATGGGCAACCTACACAAATGGGGGCTTTTTCAAGAACTATTACTGATGATGATATTTGGAGAATTATTGCTTATATGAGACAAGAATATAAAGATAGAATAGCAGCTGGTAGCGAATTCAAATACGGCGTCTATCCATAGAATTATTTATTAAAAGGGTGATATATATCGCCCTTTTTAATTAACTGACCGGCATACCAATTTCTCTTAAAAGTTTTTGTAATATCATTGCCGCATAATCTCTATAATCTTCAGCAATCATCATAAAACTACCGCGCCCCCCAATTACTCCTCTTTCAAAATAACCATCTAAAAAAGGCTCATCATTTATTATTACTAAGCCATTTATGGTAATATTCTGATCTAAAGCAATATCTCTTATTTTCATTGGGTGTACTCCATTATTTGCACGACCATCTCCAGAGACATCAATTACCTTTCGTGAACTGTCAATGTTATTATTATTAATCTGGTCAATCGAAAATGTTAACGCACCAGCTATTGATGTTTGTCCACCAGCTATAATTCTTGGTACCCTTCGTATAATTCTTGCATACTCTGCAGCATCAGCAGCGTCTTTAATTATGTGCCACCCTCCTACTAAAGCTTGTTCTTCATTATCTGACCATTGAACCATAGCAACAGCAATCCCATTACCACCTGTACTTTCAATAGCTGCTATTATATCAGGGTGCCTAAAAGCTGCCCCAACGCCCCTTATTTGTAGCTGATATTCTTCTTCATCTACACTCGAAGATACATCTACTGCTAATACTAGCTCAAGATCTACATATACGTTTTGACCATAAATATTTTTATAGAAGGCAGTCATAAAAAATATTAACAAAACTAAATATAAGGTTATTCTCTTCAACTATTATTTTTCCTTTCAGATAAAATTCTATTTAATTCTCTTAAAGACCATTCAGCAGACTTAACCACATTATTATTACTATCTTTCTTCATAATAGATAAGGAATTTATAACAGGTAATGATGGCTCACCTATTTCACCTAATGCTTCTGCGGCTAATGCCCTATATGCTGCATTATCATGTTGCAACATAACTAACAAAATTTTTATAGCGCCTTTTGCTTCATTACCAATTTCTGCAAATGTTTTAAGGATATTTCCAGTTAATGCATCATCATCATATTCTAACATAAATATTAACTCTGGAACTGCCTTCTTACCTTTAATCCTTAATGCTTGTATTGCAGCCCATTGAACATTTACATCAAAATCAGAAAGTGCAGTTACTAAATCAGGAATGATATCATCAGCCTCCTCCCCTATATTTGATAACACATCGATAGCCACCCTTCTCATAACAGGAGTACCTTTATTCATATAATTTATTAATTGATCCTTTGCTGGAAGAGCTTTGTTTCCAAAATATGCTAAGCCTTTAATTGCAGAATAACTAACTTTTACATCTGGGTCCGAAATAGAAGAAAGTAGCGTCTTAACTATAGTATATATTACCATTTGCTTTGCTTCAGCAAACATTAAAAAGTTTCCTTCAGCTCGAGAACCTTTTGGCCAAATCATTTCATCAGGTTCTGCAAGCCAACCTATTTCTCCTGGCATAGCATCATCACCTCCAATTTTTCTTAATGCTATAACAGACTCTAATCTAACAACTTCATTTTTATTTTGTGAGTTTTTTACTAATATCGGAACAGCTATCATAGCTTTTGCTCCTAATGCACCCAATGCTCTAGTGCATATAATATGCATGTATAATTGATCTTCTACAAAATCAACAGGCTTTTCTAATTCATCCATCATTGCTGCAACAGAAATTGGCCCCATTTTTCCTAAAGTTGAAATAGCTGCATTTTTTACATACTCATTCTTATCTCTTAGTAAATTAATTAATTCTGGAACTGCCATAGCAGACTTTTTACCAAAAGATGTTAATGCTCCTGCGGCAGCCCATCTTATTTGCCAGTCATTATCTCCCAAAGCCTCTATTAAAGCGGGCACCGTTTTATTAGCTTGCCCCCCTATTCTCTCTAATGCTCTGATAATTTCCATTCTAACATCATGAGATTCATCATTTTTTAAACTATATAATAATTCTGGTATAACAAAATTTGCATTGGATGACAGTCTTCCTAACTCTAAAACAGCAGAAATTTTTTCTTCAACCGAACCTATTTTGAGTATTTCTGCTTTTTTCTTTACGTATGGGTAATCTGCAGCAAAGGAATTAAAGCAAACAATTAAAAACAAACAGGACAATAACAATAATTTATGTATTTGTATTTTCATGATAAAATCCATTATTAATTTACTTTAATAATTATTATGAAGTACTACATAATAACTATAACTAATATAGATGAAAAAATATGAATACCAATATAATAAAGCAAAAAAATTATAAACCTATTAGCTTTAATCTACATAAAGTGGATTTATGTTTTAATTTGAATATGCTAAAAACAAGTGTTTCAAATACAATGTATTTTACTGATGTATCAGACGACATTCATTTAAATGGTATTGGCATAGAGTTAATATCCATTTCATTAAATGATAGACTTTTAAAGCCTTTAGAATATATTCATGATAATTCCAAAATTATTATTCCTAAGGCTCCCAAAAAAAGTACTATAAAAATTTTTTCCTATATTAACCCAAGTGAAAACTCTAGATTAGAAGGCTTATATATTTCTGATAATACTTTTGTTACCCAGTGTGAGGCCCAAGGTTTTAGAAGAATAACATATTTTCCAGATAGGCCTGATGTACTATCTTCTTATACAGTTAAAATAACTGGCAATAAGAAGAAATTCCCTGTTATGCTATCAAATGGTAATCTAGTATCTAAAAAATATATTAAAAATGATATGGAGGTAGTGTGGAATGATCCTTTTAAGAAACCCTCTTACCTTTTTGCTTTAGTAGCTGGCAAACTATCACAAACTAACCGTAAATTTATTACTAAATCTAAAAATAAAGTAGATTTGAATATTTGGATTAGAAAAGAAGATAAAAATAAAATAAATTTTGCTTTAGACTGTTTAGAGCAAGCTATGAAATGGGATGAAGAAAAATATAATTTAGAATACGATTTAAATATATTTAATATAGCAGCCATAAATAATTTTAATATGGGTGCCATGGAAAATAAAAGTCTTAATATATTTAATTCTAAATATTTAATTTCTGATAAAAAAACTTCTACTGATAATGAATATGATTTTATAGAAACTATTGTAGCTCATGAGTACTTCCATAATTGGACAGGGAATAGAATTACCTGTCGTGATTGGTTCCAATTAAGCCTAAAAGAAGGGCTAACAGTATATAGAGATCAAGAATTCTCTTCTGATATGGGATCCCGAGCAGTCAAAAGAATAAAAGATGTAAGAATGCTTCGTTCCATTCAATTTGCGGAGGATGCTGGTCCATTAGCACATTCTGTAAGACCTGAATCTTATACAGAAATTAATAATTTTTATACTTCTACCGTATATAATAAAGGAGCAGAATTAATAAGAATGCTCGAAAATATTTTAACTCCAAAAGGTTTCTTAAAAGGTTTTAAATATTACATAAAAAAATATGATGGTCAGGCAGCAATATGTGAAAATTTTATTTATTCTATGGAGACGACAAATAAGATAGACTTAAAACAATTTTATTTATGGTACTCTCAGGCTGGAACACCTGAAATACAAATTATACCTAACTATAATATAAAAAATAAAAGATTAAGTATAAAATTTACACAAAATATTCCAGATACACCTAAACAAATAAACAAGAAGCCAATGCTCATTCCATTAAAGATATCACTATTTAATTCAAAAGGTAAAAGCTTATTTCTAGACAAGAACCAATATGAAAAAGAGACAATTATATTATTAAAAAATAAATCTCATACATTTTATTTTGATCATATAGAAGAGAATCCTGCTATTTCTATAAATAGAGGGTTCACTTCCCCTGTTAAAATAAACTTAAAGCAAGACAAAAATAAACTTAAAATATTAATGATGCATGACGATGACTCATTCAAAAAATGGGATCAAGTTTACAAATATTTTTTAGATCTATGTATTAAAAGATCTAAAACAAATAGTAATATTAAAATTGATTCATTTTTTATAAAAGTTATTAAAGACATTCTCTTAAATGCAGAAAAAGACCCTGCTTTTGCTTCAGAGCTATTATCTCTTCCATCAGAAAATGAGATTGCAGAAAATTTAAAAAAGTATGATCCAGATAAAGTTTTTGAGGCACGAAGAGAAATAATAAAGACTATAAAAAACAACCTATCTGAAGAATTTTATTTTATTTATAAACAATGTTCTGCTAAAAAAAATATAACTTTAAGAGGTTGGCGAGCTCTTCATAATACATGCCTTCAATATTTAACAATAGAGGATAACTTAAACTCACAAAAATTAGTTTTAGAGTCGTATAAAAATTCTACTAATATGACTATTAAGTTATATAGCCTAAGTTGTATTTCTAATATGAAAATTAAAAATAGAGATGCTATACTATTAGACTTTTATGTAAAATATAAAAAACAACCAATAATGATAGAGAAATGGCTACAGGTTAAAGCTTCAGCAAAATTAAAGAATAATTTATATAATATTAAACGATTAATTAAATCATCAGTATTTAGTTATAAAAACCCAAATCAGGTAAGATCATTATTAAATGTTTTTGCAAAAAATAATCCTATTAATTTTCATAATAATTCCGGTAAAGGTTATAAATTTATAGCAGATCAAATTATAATTTTAGATTCAATTAATCCAAGTTCTGCTGCAAGTTTATCTTCTGCATTTAGTAATTGGAAAAGTTTAGATAAAAAAAGACAAAATATAATAAAAATTAATATGGCGAGGATTTTAAATAAAAAAAATTTATCATCAAATACTTTTGAAATTATTAATAATATTAATAAATCTTAAATTGTATTATTAAAATAATGATCTAAAATAATAGATAAATTTAAGGATTATATAATATGTATAATAAAAGAAAAATATTTGACGAATCACATGATATGTTTCGTGAAAGTGTTAAACGCTTCTTAAAAAAGCACGTAGAACCTTATCATAGCGAATGGGAAAAAAAAGGAATTGTATCAAGAGATTTTTGGTTAGAAGCTGGTGCTTCAGGAATACTTTGTCCTAACGTACCTGCAGAATTTGGAGGCTCTGGTGGAGATTTTAGATACAATATTATAGTTGTTGAAGAGTTTATGAAAATTGGTGCAACAGGACCAGGTGTTGCAGTTCACTCTGATATTGTTACTCCTTATATTTTAAACTATGGCACTGAATCACAAAAAAATGCTTGGTTACCTGGCATGTGTGAAGGAAGATTAGTCGGAGCTATAGCGATGACTGAGCCTGGAACAGGTAGTGATTTACAATCTCTTAAAACTACTGCTATAATTAATGAAGAAGATATTATTCTAAATGGACAAAAAACTTTTATCACTAATGGACAAAATGCAGACCTTATAATTGTTGCTGCTAAGACTGATCCTAGAGCAGGAGCAAAAGGCACCTCACTCGTTATGTGTGAAGGGGATCGAGAAGGGTTTAAAAGAGGACGCAATTTAGACAAAGTAGGTCTTAAGGCGCAAGATACTTCAGAATTGTTTTTTGATAATGTAAAACTTCCTATATCAAACCTCTTAGGAACTGAAGGAAAAGGTTTTTATCTCTTAATGGAAGAACTTCCTCAAGAACGTTTATCACTAGCTGTATCTGCAGTTGCAGCATCTGAAGCCGCATTAGATTGGACTATAGCTTATGTTAATGAAAGAAGTGCTTTTGGAAAAAAAATATCAGAGTTTCAAAATACAAAATTTAAATTAGCAGAACTTAAAACACAATTAACTGTTGCTCAAATATACATAGATGAATGTATTAACAAACATTTAAATAATGATTTTGACGCTGTAGAAGGAGCCATGGCTAAGTTATGGACGACAGAAATGCAATGTAAGCTTGTAGATGAATGTGTGCAACTTCATGGAGGATATGGTTACATGAGAGAATACCCTATAGCCAGAGCTTTTGAAGATGCTAGAGTTCAAAGAATTTATGGTGGCACAAATGAAATAATGAAAGAAATTATTAGCCGATCTTTATCTAAATAATCAGAAAAAAATGCGAGGAGAAAATAATGATTGATGCTCTTATATTTGACACCGTAAGAACTCCACGAGGAAAAGGAAAAAAAACTGGATCGCTTAATGAAGTTCCTCCAGTTCAGTTAGCTTCTAAAGTTTTAAAAGCTCTTGAAAAAAGAAATAATATAAATACAGAAGATGTTGATGACGTTGTTTTAGGGTGCGTTCACCCAATAGGCGAACAGGGAGCAGATATTGCCAGAACGGCAGTCTTAGAATCTAATTGGCATCAAACAGTTAGTGGTGTTCAAGTTGATAGATTTTGTGCGTCAGGATTAGAAGCTGTAAATATTGCAGCAGCTCAAGTCATGTCTGGTCAATCAGACCTTTCTGTTGGAGGTGGTGTTGAATCAATGTCTAGAGTGCCTTTGGGAAGCTCAGGAGGAGCCTGGATGGCAGATCCTACAGTGGCCTATAATTCATATTTTGTACCACAAGGTATATCAGCGGATTTATTAGCAACTAAATATAATTATAGTAGGACTGATGTAGATAGCTATGCAGTCTCATCTCAACAAAGAGCATCAGAAGCTTGGAAAGATAAAAGGTTTAAAAATTCAATCATTCCAGTTAAGGATCAAAATAACTTACCTATTTTAGAAATAGATGAATATATGAGACCTGAGACAACTATGCAATCTCTTGGTGCATTAGAACCTTCTTTCGAAAAAATGGGAAAAAGTGGGTTTAATGACGTCGCAATTTTAAAGTACCCTGAATTAGAAGCAATTGAACATGTACATCATGCTGGCAATTCTTCTGGAATTGTAGATGGTGCAGCAGGGGTTTTAATTGGCAACAAAAACATGGGAAATAAATATGAGTTAAAGGCAAGAGCAAAAATTCGCTCTTTTGCTTCTATAGGTTCAGAACCCACTATAATGCTTACAGGCCCTGCAGATTCAGCAGAAAAAGCACTTAGAAAAGCTAATATGAAAGCATCAGATATAGATTTGTTTGAAATGAATGAAGCCTTTGCAGCAGTTGTTCTAAGATTTATGGATGTATTAAAAGTAGACCACTCTAAAGTAAATGTTAATGGAGGTGCTATAGCACTTGGGCATCCTTTGGGTGCAACTGGAGCAATTATACTAGGAACAGTTCTAGATGAATTGGAAAGAAGAGACTTATCAACAGGTCTTATTACTTTATGTGTTGGAGCAGGAATGGGAACAGCCACAATTATTGAAAGAATTTGATGGATTTAAACAACTTAAAAATAAATATTGATGATAATAAAATAATTAATTTAATAATTAAAACCGGCACTTTAAATATTAATAATGAGGTAATTAATGATTTTCAAAAAGCTGTAGATTATATAACTAATGATAAGAGTATGAGTGGAATAATTATTTCTTCCGAGGAAAGTAATTATAACTTTAACTATGATCTTAATTATTTATATTCTTTAAATGAAGCTGCTTTAATATTTGAAAATATTACTAAATTAAGTAAATCTCTTCGAAAATTAGAAACTCTAGGAAAACCTATAGTAAGTATTGTTTCTGGTTCAGTAAGCTTAGGAGGTTTAGAAATTATTCTTCATAGCCATTATAAAATTGCAGATACAAATAATAATACACAATTTATTTTCAAGAATTTAAAATATAATTTAATTCCTGCCATTGGAGCATCTCAGCGGTTACCTAGACTAATAGGTATAGAGCCTAGTTTAAAATTATTTTTAAGTGATAAAACTATTAATACAGAAGATGCTTTAAAAATGAAATTAATTGATGAATTATCTCCTAAAGATGATGCAATAAAAAATGCAAAAAAATATATTTTAAATAATTTAAATTGCACTCAGCCATGGGATGATAAAAAAAGTATTAATAAGCAACCAAATCCTTTTTCAAATGACAACTTAGGATATTTTATTTCAAAAATTGCAACGCTACATTCTAATACTTCTGATCATTATCCATCAGTAAAAACTCTAATAAGTGCTATATATGAAGGATTAAATACAGATATTAATACAGGTTTAAAAATTGAGGCTAGACATTTTACCTGGTTATTAGGAAACATTGAGACAAAATCAATGATTAGCACTTTGACTGCCAAAAATGTAAAAAATGAAATAAATGAATCTGAAATCGCTATATATAAAAAATCTTTTATCGATAATTACGCGGCTGAAGGAGTAAGACTTCTCATAAACGGGGTAACAGCAGCCATGATTGAGAATGCAGGAAAAAGATTAGGATTTGAATTAGGCCCCCTCGCAATGGCAGATAAAATTGAAATACAAAGTATTTTACCTCAGTTAGATTCAATAGAAGCACCAGTAGCGGCCCTAATAAGGACTATGCAAAAAGACAAGAGGAACGGACTATCTAGTAATAAAGGTTTTTATGATTATGAAGAAGGTTTAAGAAAGTATATTTGGAAAGGACTTCCCGCGTTAATACCTCCAGCTGAAAAGCAACAGGATATAGCAGAGGTAGAACGAAGGCTTTTATATAGTACTATAAATAATTTTTTTTATAATTATATTAAATATCCCAAATTTCAAAACCCTATAGAATATGATTACATAGCTATAAATAAAATTGGACTACCAAAGTGGACTGGCGGACCATTTACATGGGTGAAACTTAATAATGTAGATGATTATATACTAAATAATGAAAAATATGCGAAAACTTTGGGTTCTAGGTTTATTATAAATCAAAAAGTTATTGATATAATTCAAAATAAAGTATTGTAATATTATTTTTTTATGAATTTCAAAACAATAGAATTTATACAATATCTTAATCCAGTTGGTTCGGGCCCATCAGGAAAAACATGTCCTAGGTGAGAATCGCACTCACTACACTTAACTTCTGTCCTAATCATACCATGCGAATGGTCTTCTATATTAATAATACTTGCTTCTTTAATAGGTGCATAAAATGCTGGCCACCCTGACCCACTGTCATACTTCTTTTCGGAATCAAATAATTCATGATTACAAGAAACACATATATATATACCTGCTCTTTTTTCATCATTATAAATACCGCTAAAAGGAGGCTCTGTTGCTCCTTCTTTAGCTACTGCATATTCTTGATCGTTTAATTTGTTTCTTTTATTTTTTTTCATTATTTATAATAACCTGATTATTTATAAAGATATTTTTTACTACATTAAAATTACATTCTATTATATTATTATATATTAAAAATGTATATGGAGAAAAATATGATTATTTTAGATACAATTGAAGACCTTAAAGCATACACAGGCAAAATAACAGGACAAAGTCCATGGATTAAAGTTAGTCAGGAAAGAATAAATGAATTTGCTAAAGCTACAGAAGATTATCAATGGATACATGTAAATGAAGAAAAGGCACAAAAAAGTATTTTTGGTTCTACTATAGCTCATGGATTCCTAACTCTATCTCTAGCTCCGTGGATGAGCTATAATACTTATGAAGTCAAAAATATTGCACATTCAGTTAATTATGGGTTAGATAAAGTTCGGTTTCTATCACCTGTTAAAGCCGGTTCAAATTTGAGAGGCTCTTTTAAATTGCTAGAAGTTACTTCTTCCAAAGAAGGATATAAAATCAAAAACGAACTAACAATTGAAATTGAAGGTGAAGAAAAACCTGCGTGTGTAGCAGAGACTTTAGGTGTTATTTACCCATCTAAATAGCTTAAGGATATAGGAATTCTTTTAACCAATTTTTACTTTGCGGGGTAAATAATACTCTTTCATGTAAACGATTTTTTACATCCTTCCAGAACTCTATCTTTTCAGGAACTACTATTCTGCCAGACCAAAAGTTAGGTCGAGGAACAAGTTTATTATGAAATTTTTTTTCATAATATTTAATTTGCTTTGTTAAGCTCTCGTAACCTTCTGGAAGATACTGAGATTGCTTACTTGCCCAAGCCCCTATTTGGCTCTCTCTAGACCTACTTTGGAAATATTCATCAGCCTCTATATTTGGTGTCTCTAAAAGAGGGCCTTCAATTCTCACTTGCCGTTTAAGCGACTTCCAATGAAAGCATAAAGCAACTCTAACATTTCTATCAAAATCCCTAGCCTTTCTACTCTCTAAATTTGTATAAAAAATAAAACCTCTTTCATCATACTTTTTCATTAAAACCATTCGAGCTGAGGGTCTTCCAGCAGCATCAGAAGTAGCTAGACAGCATGCATTATAATCATTTATTTCTTTTTTTTTAGCTTCTTCTATCCATAGAGTAAATAACTTTATAGGGTCAGAAAACTTTATAAACTCTTCACTTTTCATTACAATCCTTATATATCTATATATATAATATTATATAGGATAATATTAAAAATTAGATAACATATATTAAATATTTATAAATAATATTACCTAAATAGGAAACAATATGACTACAAAAGATATTATACATGAAAAAGCTATAGTAAATAGCAACATTATGAAAAATAAAATAGGCGTAATAATGGGGGTTGCTAATGATAGGTCTTTAGCTTGGGGAATAACTAAAGCACTAGCAGATAATGGGGCTGATATTATTCTTACCTATCAAGGGGAAGCATTAAAGAAAAGAATTTTACCTTTGTCAGAAAAAGTAAATGCTAAACATATTGTAGAATGTGATGTTTCAAATGAAGAATCCATAAAAAATACATTTGATGAAATACATAACAAGTATGGAAAAATAGATTTTGTTGTTCACGCAATAGCTTTCTCAGATAAAGAAGAACTTAAAGGTAAATATATAGAAACAAGTCGTAAGAATTTTTTACAAACTTTGGATATATCTTGTTATTCATTTACAGCTGTCGCGAATTACGCTTCGAAAATAATGAATGATGGAGGAAGTATGATTACTTTATCCTATTATGGAGCAGAAAAAGTTATACCGCATTATAATGTTATGGGAATAGCAAAAGCAGCTTTAGAAGCAAGCGTTATGTATTTAGCAGCAGATTTAGGTGGAAGAGATATAAGAGTAAATGCAATTTCTGCAGGACCTGTTAAAACTCTAGCAGCTTCAGGAATTGGCGACTTCAGGTATATTCTTAAATGGAACGAGTATAATGCTCCTCTAAAAAGAAATACTAATCTTAATGATGTAGGAGGAGCAGCCCTTTATCTATTATCTAATTTAGCTACAGGAACTACGGGAGAGGTTTTACATGTTGATTCAGGTTATCATGTAGTAGGTATGAAATCACCTGATGCTCCAGATATTTCGGTTGTATAATTATGGCTAGTAATTCTTTTGGTAAAATTTTTAGATATACTACATTCGGTGAAAGTCATGGTCCCGAAATTGGATGTGTCATTGATGGTGTTCCTCCTGGTATTAAAATAACTGAAGAAGATATACAAAATGACTTGAACAGAAGAAGGCCAGGTTCTTCAAAATTTGTAACACAAAGAAAAGAAAAAGATATTGTAAGAATTTCTTCCGGTACTTTTGAAGGAAAAACAACCGGAACTCCAATTTCTCTTTTAATAAAAAATGAAGATCATAAATCTAAAGACTATGAAGATATTAAAGACATCTATAGACCTTCACATGCTGACTTCACATATCAAGAAAAATATGGGATCAGAGACTATAGAGGCGGAGGCAGATCTTCAGCAAGAGAAACAGCTATGAGGGTAGCGGCAGGAGCAATAGCAAAAAAAGTTCTATCTCATGTCTTAAGTAATAAAGTTCAAATTATTGGCTCTGTGATTCAATTAGGTATTCATAAGATAAATAGAAAAAATTGGAATAAAAATAATATAAATAAAAATGATTTTTTCTGTGCCGACAAAGATTCTGTAAAAATATGGGAAAATTATTTAAGTGATATTAGAAAAAAAGGATTATCTTGTGGAGCCATTATAGAAATAGTTGCAAAAAATGTCCCGGTCGGATTAGGAGAGCCTATTTATGAGAAATTAGATGCTAATATTGCAAGCGCACTTATGAGTATAAATGCTGTTAAAGGAGTAGAAATTGGAGATGGATTTTCAGTCGTCGAGCTAACTGGAGAAACTAATGCGGATGAAATGAGAATAGATAAGAATAAGGAAGTTAAATTTTTATCTAATCATGCAGGAGGCATTTTAGGAGGCATTTCCTCTGGTCAAGATATAATAAGTAGGTTTGTTGTTAAACCAACTAGTTCAATTTTACATTCTAGGAAAACTATAGATAAGAATAAAAAAGAGACTGAAATTATTACCAAAGGCAGGCATGATCCATGCGTTGGAATAAGAGCTGTGCCTGTAGGCGAAGCCATGATTGCAATTGTCTTAGCTGATCAAGCTCTTCAATATATAGCTATAAAAAGCAAGTTAAAAAAATGAATAATGATAAAGTAAATAATTATATTTGGGATTTAGATATTGAGCCAAAGCTAGAGCTTCTTGATGAAGAAATGAAGCGTTATATAGAGGTATGTAAAGAAAAGCTAGGTATGGTTCCTAATGTAATACTAGCTAATGCTTCAGACTTGGATCGGTTAAAAAACTTTGTAAACTTCTATAATAGATTAATGTTAAAGGACGGCCATTTGTCAAAACTAGAAAGAGAAATGATTGCCGTTGTTGTTTCAAGTTGCAATAAATGTTTTTATTGTCTAATTGCTCATGGAGCAGCAGTAAGGCAATTAAGTAAAAATCCAATTTTAGGAGATGAACTTGTAATCAACTATAGAGCTGCTAACTTAAATGAAAGACAAAAGTTAATGCTAAACTTTGCAGCTAAGCTGACAGAGGAACCTAGTAAGATAGATAATTCAGATAGAAATATACTTCGTAAAGCAAAATTTTCAGATGAAGAAATACTAGAGATCATTGAGGTCACCAGCTTCTTTAACATGTCTAATAGAATAGCCATAGGAACTGATATGAGACCAAATACAGAATATCATAATCTAGCCAGGTGATATCTATTTAGTAGCATAAATTAAATATTCTACATTTCCTTTAGGACCTGTTATTGGGCTTTCAATAATAGAGCTTACTTTGTATTTCATAATGTTTTCAAACCATAGCCTAATATCTTGGCAGCATTGATTTCTAAGGTCATTGTCTTTCACCACTCCACCTTTACTAATATATTTTTTTCCTACTTCAAATTGAGGTTTAATTAATGCAATAATTATTGCATTTTTTGAACATAATTTTATAGGCTCAGGAAGGATTTTTTTTAAACTTATAAAGCTCGCATCACAAACTAATATATCAATAAGTTGAGGAATATCATTGCTTTTAAGATACCTAGCATTTTTTCTTTCAATAGAAACAACTTTTGGATTATCTAATAATTTTTCATGCAATTGTCCATATCCTACATCAACTGCAAATACTTTTTCTGCACCATTTTGCAATAAAACATCCGTAAAACCTCCTGTAGAAGATCCAACATCTAGAGCTATTAAACCTTTAACAGATAATTTAAAAATATTTAAAGCATGTGCTAACTTAATTCCTCCTCTTGAAACCCATGGATGAACGGGACCTCTATATATTAAGTTAGCATCATCAGATATTGAATGACCTGGCTTATCTAATTTTTTTTCACCTAGATATATTTTTCCTGAAATTATTAAAGACTGAGCTAAAGATTTAGATTTGGCAATACCTTTTTTTACTACTAAATCATCAAGTCTAATCTTTAGAATTTTCATTTTTTTCTATCTATTATATAGTCCGTTAACATTTGCAAATAAATGCCTCTATTTCCATAATTAGAAATAATATCTTTAGCTTCTGTTATGTAATTACTAGCCAGTTTTTTAGTTCCTGCTATACCGTAAAAATCTATAAGAGTTAATTTACCTTTAATTTTATCTTTATTAATTTTTTTACCTAATACTTTCTCATCGCCTTCAATATCTAATAAATCATCTCTAATTTGAAAGGCTTTACCTAGAGCTGTTCCAAAATTTGACATATTGTTATAATTTTTTTTAGAAGCTTTTCCTAATACAGCTCCATATAAAGTAGCACATTTTATTAAAGCACCTGTTTTCATTTGATTCATCATATTAATGTTTTTCTCATTATTCTCTAATGGGAAAAGATCTAATACTTGACCACCTACCATACCTTCACTACCCGCGGACTTTGACAAAAGAGATATTAAATCTATACATACATGAGGATCTTTGTTTTTATAGAATTCTGTTAAAATATAAAAGGCATCTGTTAAAAGTGAATCTCCAGTTAAAATTGCTATGGCTTCGTTAAACTTTTTATGTAATGTTTCTTGGCCTCTTCTCATGTCATCATCGTCCATTGCTGGCAAATCATCATGTATTAAAGAATACGTATGGACCATTTCTAAAGCTACTGCAGCATATATTGAAAATTCAAATTTTACGTCGAATAATGATGAACATTCTGTTACCAAAAAAGGTCTTATTCTTTTTCCTCCACTGGCATTTATATAGGAAATACTTTGTTTCAAAGAGCTAGGTGTATTATTTGAGATAGAACTTTTCTTATAAAAACTTTCAAAATTTTTAGAGTAATTTTGTAAATATTCTAAAAATTTAAGACTATTATTTGAAACTCTCACTTTCACTCCGTATCCATAACCTTAGTATTAATATCACCATTTTTATCTACCTCAATTTTTTCTATACGTAGCTGAGCTTCTTTTAATTTATTTTCACAATGTTGCTTTAATTTTGCTCCCTTTTCATATGCTTCTACAGCTTTATCCAAATCGATAGATCCAGCATCTAACTGACTAACAATTTCTTCTAAAGCTTTTAAAGCAGATTCAAATGATAAGTCATTTATATTCTCTATTGTATTATTATCTGACATGTAAAAAAATCCATTTTTTTTAAAAAATTATATAATAATAGTATTATATATGTATAATTCAAGCTTGGTAATTAATTATATAGGAAAAATCATGAGATCTTCTTTAATTCAAATTTTTACAGTTATTTTTGTCGCAGCTATATCTTGGTTAATATGGGATAAATGGGATATAATTTCTGGGTCTAGCGATTCTGGAAACAGTATTGCAAAACCAGAAAAACCTCCAACTGCAGTAGATGCAAAACCTGTAAGAGTGGATAATATAGTTGTAAATATGGAAGTAGTTGGAAATTTAAGAGCACTAGATGCAATTGATGTTACTTCTGAAATTAGTGGAATAATTACAAAAATTAATTTTACTGAGGGACAGTCTATTAAAAAAGGAGACGTTTTATTTCTTTTAGATTCTAATATAGAAAAAGCAGAAATTACTATACAAAAAGCAGATATCAATAGATGGACCGCTTTACTAGAAAGAAGACAAAGACTAGCAAGAAGTGCAGAAAAATTATCAGAAACAAAGAATATAGCTAGGACTAGATTAGACCAGCTATTAACCGATGAAACAGAAGCTCTCGCACAACTTCAAATAGCAAAAGCTAAATTAAAAATTGCTCAAAACAACTTATATAAAAAAATTATAAAAGCTCCTTTTAATGGAATTACAGGTTTAAAATTAAAAAGTATAGGAGAATATTTAGAGCCAGGAGAAATAGTAACATCACTAGATAGTATAGACCCAATAGAACTTGACTTTGAAGTTCCAGAATCAGTTATTTCATCACTTATAATTGGTACAGATATTAATACTGTTACTAGAGCTTGGGGTAATGAAGTTTTCAAAGGCATTATTAAGTCAATAAATACTAGAGTAAACTTAGAATCTAGATCAATTACTGTAAGGGCTGCAATAAGTAATAAAAAACTTAAACTAAAACCAGGAATGTTTATGATGGTTAAACTTCCAATTATAACACATAAAAATGCTATAATAGTTCCTGAAGAGTCAGTGCTTACAGATGGCACACAAAGAACTATCTATATAATTAAAGATGGCGTAACAAAATCTAAGCCTGTTAAATTAGGCCAAAGACTTCCTGGTGAAGTTGAAGTTCTAGACGGTATAGCTTCAGATGCCATAGTAATTACTGGTGGGATTCAAAAAGTAAGAGATGGGTCTAAAGTAACTATCAGAGAGAGTAAATAGTAAACAAAAATATGAAGCGGGAATAATTTATTATGACAAAAAAAAATAATACTAAAGAACGCACTCTTTTATTATCAGACATATCAATTAAACGACCTGTTTTTGCAGCTGTAGTAAGTCTGATACTCGTAATATTTGGAATATCCTCAATGAAGGATCTAGCTATTAGAGAATACCCTGATATTGATGCACCAATTGTTTCTGTAATTACATTATATAAAGGTGCTCCTGCTACGATTATTGAAAGTCAAGTAACACAAATTATAGAAGAATCTGTTAGTGGTATAGAAGGAGTTAAACAAATCACTTCTAAAAGCAGAGAAGAAAGATCAGAAGTAACAATTGAGTTTGTAGTATCCAGAGATGTAGATGCTGCAGCAAGTGATGTTCGAGATAAAGTCTCTGGAAGTGTTGGAAACTTACCTCTAGATGCAGAATCACCTGTTGTTTTAAAAACAGAGGCTGATGCAAGCCCATTTATTTGGATAGGCATGAAGAGTAAAGAATGGAATGCTATTCAGCTTAGTGATTATGCAGATAGATACTTAGTTGATACTTTTTCTGTAGTTCCAGGAGTCGCAAAAGTTCTGATTGGGGGAGAAAGACGACCTGCGATGAGAATATGGCTAAATAGAAGCTCAATGGCTGCTTATGGAGTTACTGTGAATGATATAGAAGATGCTTTACTGAAACAAAACTTAGAACTTCCTTCTGGTAGAGTTGAATCTGATAGAAGAGAATTTGCAGTGAGAACTGATTCAGGATTAGTTACAGTAAAACAGTTTGAAGATATAGTCATAACACAAAAAGCAAATTATTTAGTGAGATTAAGTGATGTAGCTGAGGTAAATTTAGGTACAGAAGAAGAGAGATATGAAGTTAGAGCGAATGAGGAACCTGCTATTGGACTGGGAGTTATAAAACAATCTAAAGCTAATGAATTAGAAATTGCAAATGGTATCAGAGCAAAATTAAGTGAGCTTCAATCAAATCTTCCTGAACAAGTTGAACTATTTATAGCTTATGATAGATCTAGATTTGTAGACGCTTCAATAAATGAAGTTTTTAAAGCTTTAGCTATAGCAATGTGTCTAGTAATTGCTGTGATATTTTTATTTTTAAGATCATTTTGGGCTACTCTAATTCCAGCAGTTGCAATACCTGTATCTTTAATCTCTTCATTTATTATATTAGATATGTTTGGCTTTTCTATAAATGTTTTGACACTTTTAGCCTATGTTTTGGCAGTTGGGCTAGTTGTAGACGATGCAATTATTGTGCTTGAAAATATACATAGAAGAATTGAAAATAATGAACCTGTGCTTCTTGCCTCTATAAGAGGGTCACGGCAAATAGGGTTTGCTGTAATTGCAACCACCTTATCTTTAATAGCAGTTTTTGTTCCTTTATCCATGATGGGAGGAAATACAGGAAGGCTATTTAGTGAATTTGGAATTTCAATGGCAGGCGCAGTATTGTTCTCTAGTTTAGTAGCACTCACATTAACTCCTATGATGTGCTCAAAAATATTAAAACAAAAAAAGTCTGACAATTTATTTTATAGAAGTAGTGAAAAAGTTTTTTTAAGTCTAAATAAAGGCTATGAATGGTTATTAGATAAAACATTATCTTTTCCTATTATTATTGTGGCTATTGGGCTTGCGTTCTCAGCTGCATCATATTCATTATATAAAGAAGTTCCTAAAGAATTTGCACCTACAGAAGATAGAGGAGTTTTTCTAGTTGTTCTAATGGCTCCTGAAGGAGCAACATTAAATTATACTAGAGATTATCTTTTAGAAGTTGAAGGTGAACTAGCCTCTATTGGGCCCAAGGGCACTAAAGAAATAGATACTCTGTTTGGTGTTCTTGCTCCAGGTTTAAGTAGGCCTAGCCCAGTAAATTTTGCGATTGCTTTCGTAGTTTTGAAGCCTTGGGAAGAAAGAGCAAGAAGTCAACAATCAATAGTAAAAGAGTTTTTTCCAAAGCTACTTAGTATTCCTGGCGCAAATGTATTTGCTATTAATCCTCCAAGTTTGAACCAGCCTGGAAGAAAAGCACCTGTTCAATTTGTACTCGGAGGTCCTAGTTATGATACTCTGAAAGATTGGAGTAAAATAATAATAGAGAAGACTAAAGAAGAAAATCCAAAATTATTAAGTATAGATGGAGATTACAAAGAAACAAAACCGGAATTAAAAGTAGATATTGATAGAAATAGAGCTGCAGCAATGGAAGTGTCTATAGCTGATATAGGTAGAACTCTTGAGACTATGCTTGGATCAAGATTTGTTACAACATTAAACGATAGAGGAATTCAATATAATGTTGTCTTACAGGCGAGAAATAAAGATCGAGAAACTCCAAATGATTTGGAAAATATCTATGTTCGTAATACTAATAATAATCTCATTCCACTAAATAACTTAATTACTACTAAAGAAACAGCAGCACCTAAAGAATTAAATAGGTTTGATAGGATGCGCTCTGTTACTATTTCTGCCTCTTTAGCTCCAGGCTATAGCTTAGGAGAAGCCCTTGATTATCTAGATAATTTAGCATTAACAAGCCTTCCGCCTGAAGCACGAGTTTCCTATGCAGGACAGTCAAGAGAGTTTAGAGATTCCTCTTCTTCTTTAATGATTACTTTTGGTTTAGCTCTTCTAATAGTGTTCTTAGTTCTTGCAGCACAGTTTGAAAGTTTTGTTCACCCAATAATCATTATGTTATCAGTACCTCTTGCAATAACTGGAGCGCTTGC
>ERZ651776.1005-NODE-1005-length-36148-cov-4.688087_pt1 | contig 36148 bp, 26 predicted proteins | sample MGYA00514761_ERZ651776 | MGnify/ENA metagenome assembly ERZ651776
AGCGCCTTTGGTCGGCCACGTGTCGGCGGTCGAAAAAGCCCCAAGCCAAAGATCCTTCATCCTTGATGATTTCCTGCTGCTCATAGAGTCGCGTCACATGGCAGATCGATTGCTTGAAGACTTTCATAGGAATAAAGACAAAAAGACTCCCTGCCTGTCGTAAATGGATGAGAAATTCCAGCATATAGCACAACCACCCCAATAGCACCAATAGCATGTCGCTGCGTCCAGATTGTGATGTTCTCCCCCCTTTTCTCTCGCCGATCATCAAAGCGTTTCCTCGCGGTGCCAGTGGATGTATGATTGCGTCGATGGGGATACCTCTTATGCCAGTCCTTGCGGAGAACATTTTGCGCTTCTTGCAAAACACCACCAGCTCTAAAAGCGGGTTCGCATTTGTCCTCAATCTGCCCTCGGAGTTGTGCGAAATTCTGCAGCTCTACGTTCGACTGATTTCGAGCAATGAACATGAACAACAAAAACACGAAAAAAACCGCCAATTTGTTGACTTCACACCTCAGGTCGTTCGCGTGACACAGGTAGCGAATCGTCGACAAATGTATAACCCCCCTGCGTCCGGTCGCCGGGTTTACATTCCTACGTCTCAGACACTCATCGTCGATCTATTGTCGCCAGGTATGATTCCCTTGGCTGACCTGGAGGGGCTCTTTCTCTGGGATGTGGGAGAAGGGGGAGGGCAGAATGATGGCTTTGTGGTTCGTGTGATACGAGAGTGGGAGGGTTCTGATCTTGTGAGGCGGGAGAGGGAATTTCAGCGATCTTTGGAAGATGCTGGCCTCGCCAACTCCGACGATCCGCGAACCCTCCAGCTTTCACCTCAGTTTGAACCAAAAAAACCCATTTTTGTCAAAGGATACACATCCTCCACGTCGACGATCCTGAAATTGAAATCTGCTGATGCCCCCTCGACGATGTCCGGCGGAGACCTCGTAACGCTTCTTTCTTATCTGCAGATTTACGGAGGAAAAATTAAGCAGTCGGTGAAGTTATTCCCTCGCTTTCACAAGAAAATATCCGAATCCTTGGCTTCCACCCAACCTAAAGTCACAGAGTTGCACGTTTCCCTTGGTCCGCGCGCGTTTGAAATCGCAAAGACAATCGGCGCGATAGTAATAGAAGTGGGGAATGAGCTGCGAAAGTCGCTGAAAATTAGCGTCAACAACAACAACAACGACACAAATGTTTTCAACATTTGGCCGAGCGATGTAGTCGCAGCGATGAGAGACAAGAGCAAGCTGCTGACGTCGAAATCGCTTGATCGCACCCTCTCATCTCTAGTAAGGTCCGGTCGTATCGTTTCTCAGAAAGACCGCGCATTGTGCAGTGATCTCAAGACTCTCCGTGATCTTCTCGGTGTCTTGGGCGTGCTTGACTGCGTGGGCTTTTGGAAGCGAATCAGTGACGTACGAAAGCACAACAGCGGCCGCGGCAAGCTCGGTATGAAGAAAGAAAATGTGAGTAATACTAGTTAGCTTAGTGGCGTATGACGGAGAATTGACGGGAACGATGGCAAGCTTTCTCAAACCGCTAACCCTAACACCAAATACCTCGCCCCTCGCATCACATCATTCAGCTTTGGCTTCTCGACTCCAAGGGTGAGCGTCTGGTGACAGACGTCCGAAACCGAATTTTTGAATTCATTATCGAAGATAAATGTAGTATTGAGGGTGTATCTAATTCGTCTCCTACCCCTGATCCGCGCAACCCGTACGCTAGTGTAGCCAAAAATCGCCTGCGAAAGAGGATCAAAAAGATTCTTGAGCCCAACCCAAAGTGGAAGATTTTGGGTGAGGTTCTGGAGGAAATTCGCTCCAAAGGTTCCTCGAATGAGAATAAAGATGGTAAAAATGCCGTCAATCAAGACTCTGTTCTAGTTATGGTTCGCAATCTCTCCACTCTTCGAGACCTCACTAAATTTCTCTCCCAAGGTTTGGAGCGACACATGAACTTTAAGTGGCTTCATTTTCTCGAAATGATGAATTATCAGGTCCGCGAGATGCTTACTACGGGCTCGAAAAAGGTTAGCCAATTAAAGGAAGAAGAGCGTCTACTTGTAGAGGCAGAGAGTCAGGTGCGAAATCAGCTCTTCAACGAAAATTCTTCCCGCAATAACGACAACAACAGCAATATCCAGAATTCAAAAAAACGGAAGCAGCAGAAAGCAAAAAACAGAAGCAAGCAAGGCAGGAAGAAAAGTATTCGACGAATGGAAGTCGAGCGGGAAAGGATAAAGCTTGGGCTGAGTACCGACTTCGAGGCGATGGAAAATGTCGATATTGAATCCTCTGAGTCTTCGAGCAGCTCTTCATCCGAGGAAGAACCTACCCAATTTAATGACACGAGCGATCCTTACAGCACCTTCTGCCTCAAGAAGCTGCCCTCAGATAAGAATCTCGTGACAATCCAGGTTTACGATGATCCAAATGTACCTGATCCGTTCTTGTATCTGCTCCAACATAGACCCAAACATATTATCCTATACGATGCTGACCCGAGATACGTCCGCATTCTGGAGGCGTACTCGAACGCCGTGCACCCGACGGTTGTAAATCTTTATATGATGCTCTACGAGAATAGCGTGGAAGAAAAGCAATACGTCAATGCGCTTTCGACGGAGAGCGACGATTTTGAGAATCTCATCGCCCAGAAAAAATCGAATGTATCGCCAATGTCACTACTTGGTGGGAACAGGTTTGATACTCAGGAGGAGGTAATGGCGAGGCAGGACGGAGTTGTAGGGGAAGCTGCTGCAGCTGCTGTTACCGTCGGGGACTCGACGCGAGATGGAAAAGGTAGGGTGAAAAATGACAAGAACTCAACGCTGATTAACCGAGGGGTTGCCGTGGACGTCCGAGAGTTTAAAAGCGCCTTGCCTCAGGTTCTGCACAGTGGTGGGATGAGGCTCGCCCCTGTGACACTCCTTGTAGGCGATTTTGTCCTCACTCCAGAGATTTGCGTAGAGAGAAAATCTCTCAATGATTTGCTTCAATCTTTCGCGTCGGGAAGGTTGTTTCACCAGATGGAGAATCAGTCAAGGCACTATCAAATTCCCTGTTTGCTCATTGAATTTAGTGACAGTAACCATTTCGGGCTGCAGAAAGAGTCTGAAATCACACTAGAGATAACTAAGGAGTCACCCATCAGTAAGATAGTTTTGTTGACCTACGCGTTTCCGAAAATGAGGATCATGTGGGCACGAAACTGCCAAGCCACGCTGGAAATTTTTCGAGAAGCGAAGGAGGGGCGCGATGATGTGGACGTTGAGGCGGCCATGCGATGCGGGCGCGAAGACATGAACCCCAGCGGTGGCGATAACTCAAACGGTAATGATTCCAAATCGACCAAAAAGCCGACAAAGGATGAGATTGAAGCGGATCCTGTCAACGAAACAGCGATCGAAATGTTGATGAAACTTCCTGGAGTCACGAAATACAATGCCAGGTTGTTGATGGAGGAGTGCGACTCGCTTCGCGAAATGACGAATTTGAGCCAAGCGACACTGAAGAAGTGCATGGGTAGTGGAGGGGCTGCGAAATTGTGGGCCTTTTTCCGGGACAAACCGACAAAATTATGAGTAGGATCTTACTGAGCAATAGCACTAGTTAAGCAGCAAAAAGCTCTTTAATTTTAAATGGAAGAGTACATTGAAAAAAACATAGAATGGCTCCATTTCTTCTCTCGGATCGACTTGTGCCGAGAGTGAAGCGGAAAAAAATAATAACTATTATTTTGCCCACAAAACGTCCACAAACACTTATATTATTGACTCCAGCTAGGCACCGTATAATTATTATCCCTGAAATAGAAAAATCTACCTTCAATTCTTTCTGTCAACACCTTGATTGCCTTTTGATCATTGTCAACTTGAATTCCCCAGTCACCCCAAGTCACTGATCATCACAAGTGCAAATGGTATGCTGAAGCGGAAAACAGGACCGACTGTTTTGCCTATCGCTCATTCGCCGCCGCTTTCTGTGCCGCCGCTTTCTGTGCCGCCTTCAGCTCGGAAGAAAAAACAACCTAAACGCCCACTTCGTACTTTTGTGCGATATCTGGGGGTTTTGCTCGTCTTTCTCCTATCACTTTCAAAGACCTTCCGGATGGTATTTGCGCGCGATCCATGTGAAACAGATATTGCAGTGACAGCACGCGGTGTTTATGCGGCCCATGTACGCACCAACATACCAAAAATAATCCACCAGCAGGCCCGTGAGGAGAATGACATTCAAGAACCAATGAGCACTTATGTGGCGAATTGGAGAACCAAATACAGCGATGCAAATTACATGCTCTGGACAGATGAAAAAATGAGGGAGCTCATTGTTGAATTCTATCCCTTTTTTCTCCATATTTATGAGTGAGTAAATTAGTATTATTGGCGGTGTTGCTCTCTTTTGTTCTCGTTTGCTAACTCTGAAATACAACATGCCGTGTTTGCTGCTCTCAGCGGTTACAAGATGAACATCCAACGCGTTGACGCTGCCCGCTATTTTATCCTGCACAAGTTCGGCGGCGTGTATGCGGACCTCGACTATGAAATCACGGTTGATAACCTCTGGGATATCCTTCCCCCATCGAGTGTGGGACTGGTGGAATCCCCCTTCCTTTATAATGAGGCAGTTCAGAATTCCTTCATGAGCAGCCCCCCTGGAGCGGGCTTCTGGAACGAAACGTGGGCAGTGATGGAACAGAACCGTAATCTCGGGGTGTTGAGGAGCACTGGTCCTGGAATGCTCACGGAGGTGATAGGGAAGTTAGGAAATGATCCTGACCGAGCATCGTCTTATGACATCCTGCCGTGTGAAAATTTTCAGCGGCTGCCCTTTGGAGAATACCACGGGAGCGAATTCATCAATGTGCTCGGGAGAGAGATTTTGCCTCGGCTGTATCCCATGAAATATTGCGGTGATATCAAGCGAACGGATAACTGCCACTACGGCAAACACCACGGCAGCGCAAGCTGGACTAGCGAGGCAATAGTTTGAATTGGCAGGAGACAGCGGACACAGTAGATGTACTTAATGGCAGAAAAAAAATTATTTGTATACCGCCAACAACAACTCCTGTTCTTTTATTTATTAGCTTCTCATCCCCCAAACGAAACGAAACCCCAAAGGCCGCCCCTTTAACCGGGGTCCACCGCTTCCGAGAGCCTTCCCCTTCCGCTTAACCTCCGCCCCGTCCCTTCATGTACTTGACTCCATGACCCAACTTCCCGGACCTCTTGCCATTGTTTGCGATATCCATAGCATTACCCATCATTCCGCTCATGCCTCCTCCACCTCCAGGCGGCCCACCCTGGGGGGGCGCACCCGGCTGCTGGCTCTGGGGGTTGCGCACAGTCTCGTCGATGCTCAAAATGACACAGGCGGCCTCTCCGGCGGCAGCGATGGAGTTGATCTTGTTGACAGAAGGCTCCCAGACGTTGGACTTGAAGGTGTCGCAGATTCCACCGGTGTTGATGTCGACCCCATACCAAAGTCCCTCTTGGAAATTTTCGTGGATGTGCTTCTTCCTCAGGGAGTTCAAAATGTCTGTGGCCTCGAAGCCCGCGTTGTCGGCGAGCTGGCGGGGTACGACCTCCAGAGCCTTGGCGATGGCCGCCATGATGAGCTGTCCCTTGCCCTCGATCTTCATGGACTCCTGCTTTAGGTAGCGGGAGAGCTCCATCTCGATGGCCCCTCCGCCCGCGACGACGCTCCTGGCGTTGAGGGAGCGCTTGACGACCATGATCGCGTCGTGGATGGAGCGGTGGGACTCCTCGATGAACTGCTCACTGCCCCCGCGGAGCACAATGGTGGCGGTCTCCACGGTGGGGCACTCGGTGAAGATGTTGAACCGCTCGTCTCCGACCTGCTTCTCCTCGAACTTCCCGCAGTTGCCCAGGATTTCATCGTTGAACCCGTTGACGCTGGTCTGGACCACGGCGCTGGTGGCCTTGGCGACCCTGACGAGGTCGCCAACCTCCACCCTGCCGGCGCAGAACATTCCCCGGTCGGCAAAGTATTGTGTGGCAAGGTCTCCGATGGGGAGCTTTGATAGGACGACGTTGGCGCCGCATGCAACGCATTTTTCAAGCTGGAATTGGAGTTTTGTGAGTGTGATTTTTTGAAGTGTGAGTTTTTGTTGTGTGTGTGTTTTTGTTGTGTGTGAATGCCTATGCACCGCACAATGCACTGCACAATGCACTGCACAATACACTGCACAATACAGTGCAGAATGCACTGCACAATTCACTGCACAATGCACTCCTGTGGATGCAACGAACAACAAACTACCCAATCTCACCTTCTCATAGATTACCTTCCATTCAGCGTCGACGATACTCTGGTACTCCTCGGGGTCGGTGATCCTGACTTCAGCATTCTCCTTCTCGTTCTTTAGCTCGAGCTCTACGTTGAGGAGGAGGATCTTGGGGTTGACAAATTTTTTCGTCATCTGCTCGAAACCGGCATAGCTGAAGGTCTTCTTAAAGGCGACCCCCTTCACAAGGAAACTCTGGCGAACCTCTCCTCCTGGGACCTTCTTCACGCCAATGAGGGAAAGGTCAGAAAGGTCGCTCTTGAGGCCGCTCACGGCCTCCACGACCATAGGGGCGAAAAGATCTTGGTGAGAGCTGATGAGCTTACTGTTCAGGGCGGTGCCGGCGCACTTTAGTAGCATCTCCTTTCCCGCCTCTCCCTCGAAAGGAACAGCCAACTCCTTGACCCTCTCCACAGCAAGTTTGGCGCTCTCCCTGACTGCCTTGATGACAATCTGGGGGTGCACGCCCTCCTCGATGAATCCCTTGACGCTCTGAAGCATCTCTCCGGCAATCAAGACGACAGAGGTAGTTCCGTCTCCCACCTCAGCGTCTTGGGACATGCTAATATCAACAAGAGTCTTAGCGGCGGGGTGAGAGATCTCAAGGAGCTTCATAATGGTGGCGCCATCATTACTGATGGTAACCTTTCTGCCGTCGAAGATGAGCTTGTCCATTCCGCGGGGGCCAAGGGTGGAACGCACGGCGTCCATCACGGCGGCGCACGCATTGATGTTAGAAATTAGTTGGGGCTTGCCCTGGATATCAACAAACAAAGCAAAGCAACAAAACAAAACGAAGCAAAACAACAAAACAAAACAAAGCAAAGCAACAAAACAAAGCAAAGCAAAGCAACAAAACAAAGCAACAATCGAGGGTTGGGTTGAGGGTGAGCAACAATTGAGGGTTAGAAAGACGATTTTAAATGGTTTAGGGGGGTTCGGAGAGGGATGGAAGACTTAGCGCTCCGTGCTGGTCCCGCAAAACGACGAAAAACGACGCAATACAAGGGTTGCGCGCACAGGCTAACCCTAACAAACAGGTCCTGGTGGAGAAACAACTTCTTGGGGTGTGCGGCTTGCCGGGCTGTAACAGAAGACCTCAAACATCGCTGTCCAACCATCCGCGGCCGATTAACCCCGAGAATTGTGAGTCGGGAACCCGGAATGCGCTTCCCCTTCACCGTGGAGCCGAGGATAAGCTCACAAAAACTCAAACGCTCAAAGCCGCTCCCTTAAAAACGGACCTGTGAAGTATCGGTTCCTTCCCGCAGAAGAATCACCCCGGGTCTTGCACCGCCAGGGAACATGTTGTGGATTGGTGAGGGTGCTCGTTGGTGGGTTATAAGGATATTACAACGTGGGGCTGGTGGGGCTGAAAAAATTTCAAAATCGGGGGTCCGTGACTTTCTTGGAGCGAAACCTTAATCAAGCTGTACCTAGCTTTCTCTAACGCTCAATCACTGCCATTGTAGCGATTAATATTCGCTGGGCCTTGCTTTCCTCTCCTGGTTGGAGGCTCGCACCTTGACCTCCCTCCAGCAAGTTCAGGGCCGGTGACCTAGTGCCAGAAAGCTTTTTAGTTGCTAAAACGGGGGTAGTTGTGGTAGCTGTGGTAGCTGAGGCTGGTGTCGGCTTCGCGTTTGGGCCAATTGGCTGTCTTTGCCATCTTCGGTCTCCAAAAATCGGTGAATTCTGATGGCATCACCTCCTGCGAGTGACCCTGGGCGGAGTTTTCTGCTTGCTAGCTACCTGATCCATCTCTACCCTCAAGGCATCTTCGACAGCATTCAGAAATCCTATGAGACGGAAGTTGTCCGGAGCATAGCAGAATTAGAAAGAGAACTGATCGGATTGGAAGTTGAGGAGGCGTTTGGCGACGGGATCAGTGGTGAATCTGGCTGCGAGGATGACGCTGGTGCTGAAAGTGGCAAAATGGAAGTAGATAATGGCGAGGATGACATGTTCGACCCGCTTCCGCCCCCGAAGGATATGCTACTTGATGAAAGGGAGAAAGTTCTGTGAGTTTTGCCTCTGCCTTTTGGCAATAAAAAGAGCGAAATAAAAAAGAGCGCCGCCTGCGCGCGAGAAGTTGAGGAGAACGCAGACGTTCACTGCAGACGTTCACTGCAGACGTTCACTGCAGACGTTCACTGCAGACGTTCACTGCAGACGTTCACTGCAGACATTCACTATTCTTTTTCTAACACCTCTGGTCAATCTCTGACCGCTTCACCTTTCCCGCCTTAGTAATAAATTCGACAGAGTGAAACCATTCCTCTTTGTCGGTGGTTCACCTTCAAGTCTCAGGTCTCTGATTCCCCACCCTTCACTTTGCCCTTTCATCGAATTATTAGAGAATAAATTCCTCCGGCGAATCGTGCCTCGAAATCTCGACAAGGTGGAAATGTACCTACGCCGGAACGTCTTCACGTTCGACCCGAACGTGTCGGATGGGGAGAGGGAGGCATTCGTCCAAACAATCGTCCTCAATCGCCTTAGGCGCGAGGGTTGCACACCGGAGAATCCTTCTGCCGGAGTGGCCCGTGCTCCGTTGGGAAATGTTGAACGACAACTGGAGGATAGCATTAGTTGCGTTCATGACGAGCTAAGGAGGATTGTGAAAAGGAGTGAGGAGCTGAGGAGGGAGGAGTGGAGACTCTTTGTGCTGGAGGGGCTGTTGGATGTGACGCTTGAGAAACTCAAATGAATGTAGCATGTGTGTCCAAAAGTTGGTAGGAATAGAGCGAAAGTAGTTTCTAAGTTCAGCAAAGTGCACGGTATTTATACATTTTGCAACAATAACCAGGTATTTCCTCTCCACTAAATATTCGATTTATCCTTTGGTGAGACGTCGCCCGTGCCACTAATGGCGCTAATGCCACTGACGGCGCTCATGGCACTGACGTTGCTAGATATTCTACCCCTCCTCTTTGGGCCATCCTTTGGGCTGACGACTTGTTCATTGGTGGTACTCTTGTGGCTGGCTTGACTGGCTTGGCTGGTGTGGCTGGTCATTCTCTGCCTCCTCTCTGCCCCCTGTAGAAAGTTAAGCATTTCATCTCCGCCCTGTAGCATGATATCATTGACCCTGCTAACGCTGTTCCTCCTCGCCATCATGGTCATACTATTCCTCCTCTCCCTCAACACATCAGGGCTAAGTTTTGTGTCCTCCCCTAACACTAGGTCTACAGTCTTCTGCAGTTGTGACGAAGTGAACCCAAGGGCGATTTTCATCGACGACCTCCTCCTCTGCTCCTTTCTCTCTTTCTCTTGCTCGGCAAGCTTATTCTCAAACTCCCTCGCCTCGATACGCTGCGTGCGAGCCTTCAGGACCTTCTGACCTTCGGCCTTCTTCTCCTCGTCCTCTGCCATAATCGCCATGAATAACTTCTCTCGCGAATATAGATGAACTAAAGTAGAGAACGGAAGGTGCTTGTTCCCGAGTTTACCCTCGGAAAAATCCTCGAATAACTTGAGCATAGCATTGCTCCCCCCCCCTTCTTCCCTTGTCATGACCATCTTGACGAATTCCTGAAAGTCAATTTCGCCGTCCCCGGAGGAGTCGAATTTCTTGATCATTTCCTCAAGGTCTTGTTTCGAGGCGACGAGACCGATGCTTATAAGCGGCTCTTCGAGTTCGTCAACGGATATATCACCGGATCCGTCGGCGTCCAATGCCTCGAACCAATCTCGTAACATCCTTACTCTGTCGAGTTGTGTCGCCATTTTCTTACCCTTACCGCGTCCACGTAGCCAAGACAAGGTATTCATCTTCAATATTTCTTGAATTGATTCCGTCAGCGGTTGATCGTTGTTTTCATCGGCTTCTACGGACGCTGATTTGTTGTTCGACTTGGCAGTGGAGAGTAAAAGGGAAGAATTTGTCAACCACATCGAAGAGGGATCATACGGCGTATGATAAGATGATGAGAAAGGATCGTTGCTATCGTCTCCGTCACCATTCTCATTGTCTCCATCCTCACTGTCCCCATCACCGCCATCCCCATCGCTACCACCATCCCGATTCCCGTCCTTGTCGTTCCCCTGAGAATTTCCAGAACGGTTCACAGACGACGAACCGGCTGCCGCACCGAATCTCTTCTGACTGAGAAACAATTCCTCAAATCCTTCCTTATCATCCCCACCGTTCTCTTCATTTTTATCTTCGTCCCACCAGAATTCATACGCGTCTGGATTGTAATACGCGGAAGTGGTAGCTTCGGAGGTGTGGGGATTGAAGAGAGGATTTAGGCGCTCAATGTTGTGGATTTGACGGTGTGACAAGAGTCTGTCGCGCATTTCTTTCGTTATGTCGAGTTGGTTAGAATCATCGAAGATAGTACGGGCAGATTTTGGTCTTGTCTTCTTTCTGCTACCATCGGTGTTTGGACTTTTTTCGACGTTTACTGACTGTTTTTCTTTGTTGCGTGTCATGATCCTACGTCGTATGTCGGGACCGCCGAGTTCGCGGATGTAATCTGACATGAATTTAGCTGATGCTGAGGTGTAGGGAAGGGAAGAACTTGGCGTGGGGCCGGAAGTGGGGAAGGGCCGGTGGTGGGGAGTGTTGTTGTTGTTGTTGTTGTTGTCAAGTGAATTAGGATTGTTGTTACTACTGCCGTTACCTACATCAGCAGGGAGGTGAATAGTCATGCCATACGTCCTCCTAGTATCAGCATTAGTGTCTTCGTTTCTTTGCTGTCTTGTGAAACGTTTTATACCGTAATTTTCATCATTGTCAGACAATAATTGATGTGACGGTGAAGTCACAGGATTGGACGGGGTGTTTTTCAACGTACGGTTCAGGGGAACGTTTGGAGCAGCGGGGCTGCCATTAGACTGATCCTTCGGAACAGAAGACGGCTTTACCGTAGAAAGCGTCGGTGAACTTAGTGAAATTCGTTGCATGGGCGATGAGGGGGGTGAACATTCACTGGCGGGATTGGGATTTAGCCCTCTGGCGACATTCCTAGATCCTCTTGCGATCTTGTCAGGAGACTTAATAGAAGATGGTATAGGAGGTTTGGATGGACGGTAAGATACGATTGGAGAAGTTTGGCGGTTTTGTCGGCACATTAGTGTGATGTGACGTTGGGAATTTGGTGTTAAGGGCTTTGATGGGGAAGTTGGTGGAACATGTGGATATGAATCTCTAAGATCCGTATGTGGCGGTGTCAAGGGTTTTGAGGACGGGCGTGAACCATTCAAACCTGAGCCAGGTAATGACGTCGGCAGAGATATGAAGTTATTACTGTTGATGTTGTTATCCTCATTGTTGTTGTATCTTGGCGACTTTGGGCTTCTTGAGGATGTGGAGATTGGAGAGCGGATGGATGATGTAGGGGAGCGAAAGGAGGGGGCAGGAGATGCGTCAGAGGTATTGTGATTGAGGTGGGAAGGACGCCACGGTGATTTCCGACCGCTGAGATTCTCGGGATTGGGAGAGGGGGAATCCATTGTCAACTTGCTTTTCAGACACTGCACACGCACGCCACTATTTTATTGCGTACGACAACTGTACATATATCAATGATAAACGGGATTACCGTCTGGTGGTAGCGTGCTCGATTTCGGCTTCACTGACTGAAAAGGAACCAATTTCCACCAGCAAAGAAAAGAAAGAACGCCCAGCCAACTGGTGCAAAAGATGAGGGGAAATGGGGGGAAGAGAAGATATCGACTCGATCCTGTATTAGAGGAATTGCAGAGATGGGGTTTGGGGGTTTATTCTCTTCTATAATCCCTGTGTAGAGAGAGAGGTGGCAGTTTTGTCCAAGGAGGAAGGATGTAAATATCGGGCCGGTTTGCCGGTTTCGGCGTTTCGCGTTTCGGCCGAAAGGCTTTTTTTCGAATATCAAGAGAGATGACATTCTTAAGAATATCTATAAAATGATCGCCGTGCGATTGTGTGCGGAAGATTTATTGTCGTGAGCTGGCGGACTAATTCATTAAAACGGAGAAGCTGTGGTTGGATTGTTACACTCTCGTACAAAGTGAAATAACAACATCCCGTCTTTGGGAGACACGTTAAAATAGGTTGAAATATGACTTCTCTTGCTCATAACATCGACAAGGCTGTAGGGAATTGGTATCGGGCGTTAACATTCTGGGAGAATTCTCTGAGGTCAAGGTGTCTTAGAGCTTTTAAGGAGAACTTGGTTTACAGCAAGAAGACAAAATCGGATGCAGGTGCACTTGTTGTAGAGCGGTTAGCTTCGGAGACGCTGTTGGATTCCGGGACAGGAATATCATCACCTTCAGGAAGAAGAGATGTAAAACCTTATGATTTTGATGTCTTCGGCAGCACCAACGAACTTCTCGCACAATACCTCAGCAGGCACGAGTCAAACCAGAAATTGGATACGATACGATCAACGCTAACGAGAGTGAAGAGGGACCGTAATGACCGGTTGAACTACCCTCATTCGGAACCCTCCGATGTTGTTCAGAGGGTGCCGCCGGGTGGTGATAAAGAGGTTGTTGTTTGCGATCCTTTTCCGGACGGCTGGAAGAAAAGATTGGGAGGGAAAGAATTAGATTGGAACATACGTAGTCGGGAGGGTCGAAGAACGTTGATGGCTGTGATTTTTAACGCACTTAAACGGAACACTTGGTCGAGCAGGGTTGAAGGCATGAGAGAGGCAGCAAGAAGGGAGGCGAATAGGAGGCAGTCGAAAAGAAGGATAAACGAAGAACTTGCGAGCCCCCTGTTTGGTAATCCCGACAGTTTGGCCGAGGCACTACCGTATTACCCCCCAAATCCACCGACAGATGAAGCAAACGATTTCCTATCCTCCCGTCTGCGATCCAAGATGACCTCGAAGATGTGCTTCGCCATTGCTGCCTTCAGATGGATTTCCTTGACCCTTCCCCCCTCTCATACCTTCTCGTTCTCTACTTCGACCGGGTTCTCTGCTGCGATCGGGGGTGAAGTATCGACGGAGAAATCAGAGGGGTCGCGGTGTACCAAGTCACAGTACCTGCAAGCCGTTATGAAGGTGCCACCGGGAATCCTGCGGTCTATGAGGGTAAAAGAAACCGGTGGCGTTGCCTTGTTGCTACACGCTCAGGGTCTCTGCGATGGACACCTTATGCGGGAGGCACTCTTGGACTGGCGAGAGGGGGCGATACGGAGTAGGGTGGCAAGAAAATACCGGAAAGAGGCGCTTATGAGGCGGGCATTTTCTTCCCTGGCGCTGCACGTCACACTGGAAAGGTTTCGAAGGGTCAGAAGGGTTGCGGTGGCCAGAGTTATGCTGCGCTTTTATTTCAATCAACTGCACACAAACGCGATCTTGAGAACTTTCGAGATTAAATTGCGCTTCTTCAACAAGCTTCGCCGCTTTACTGAGCTAGCGGTCACCGGAGCCCTCAACGCTCAATCTCTGGCGGACGACACATTCAATACAAACACCATTTCTAAGAATTTTTATCGCTGGAAAGCCTATGTCGGCGCGCGTTGCACTCTTTACTCGGCCCTTTACCTCAGGTTCAACTTCAGCAAATTCAGAAAGCGTATCGAGTCGTCTGTTCGACACCGGTGCAACCTCCGTCTTGCGACGAAACACTACATCAACCGACGGTATTTTTGCCTCTGGCGCAACAAGGCTCTCCTGAAGCAGAACTTCGCCGCGTACCGTATCGCCAAGGAGAGGCGGTACATTCATCTCGTCTTCCACGTGTTCCGTGCCGCAGCCAAGTTCAGCAAGAGGTTGTCCGTTATGAAGGCAAGAAACCGTCAGAGTCGCGAGGAAGCTCTGAAGAGACGAGTTTTCGCCGCCATGTTGTCCTATGCCTCCCTTCACAAGACCGCGATGAAGGTTGGCATCGAGCACTACCGTCGCCTCCTTGGGAAAGTCCTTCGAGAATGGTCCTGGGCGGCAGAATTTCTGAAGCATGAAAGGAACCTCGATAGTTTTGCCGACCTTGCGCATAGAAGGAGAAAGCTAGGAAGAGCTTTCAGGCGCGTCCAGGAGCACGCCGTAAGGGAGCGAGGAAGAAAGCGCCATCTCCTCATACGCTCTCTCGGATACCTCCGTGAGAACGCCCGCCAAAGGCGACTACTCTCGAAGCACCTGCTCAACTTTACAATACGAGTGAAGGTTCTCCCTCGGTGGAGACACTACGTCCTCACGAACCAAAAAGTCGCGGTCCTAGGGAGGCGATTTCACTGCCGATATTTCTTCAACACATTGCGTCGCTTCGCTGTAAAATGCAAACACAGCAGGATCACTCAATTTGCGGTTAATGCCTACCGAGACTACGACATATTGTTTCGGTACTTTGGCCTATTTTTCACTACCACAAAAAGGCGGCGCCGGCTCCGCATGTGTGGGGGGAAAGTGGTTGCGAACCGAGAGCGCATCGCCCATCAGAAATACTTTTCTTTGTGGTGGCACCGCACCGCCCGCTTGGTGAATGCTCGGCACGCCGCAGACCAAGTTGAGTCAAAGCATGACCTCCTCCTTGCCCGCGGTGTTCTAACAATCTGGCGTTCCAAGTACGTATTTCTCAGGAACACCCGTCTTGACGTACTACAGGAAATATTTGACACCTTCGTGGAAAACATTCGTGAATGCAGGCGTGAACGCCTTTCTAATATTCGAGCGGATCGTCTCTACCGCCGACACCTGTCGCGCACGGGAGTCAAGTCCCTAATCTTACATTCGCGCAACAGTCGCTACCAGAAAATGTGCGAGAAAGCGTCCTCCGCCCTCCACTATAAATTGGCGTGTCAAGGTGTGCTGAGAAGACTTGTGAAAAACACCGACGATCGTCGCAAGATCCGCAACGCGGGTCGCCGCGCTGTGCTTTTCAAAGGTTTCAAACACTTTCGATCTGGGTCTCTTTTCATCAAACAAAAGAAAGACAAAGGGAGGAAAATGTCCGTCATCGAGCAGTTGAAATTAATCGTCCGAGAAAATGTGCACAAGACACTTGTTGCGGATGTCCATTTTCGCCGAAAAATGCGCTCGACGTACTTCGTATTTTTCAAGATCTTCTTATCGAACGAAAAAAAAGTACGAGCTTTCCTCACCGCGAACGATAAACTCATTCTCAAGCGCTTTTTCCAATTACTAAAAGCCTACAGAGAAACGCGGTCGCTGGAGCGTGCAACCGATGCGGCCAAGACTTTCCAGGTCGCACTCTTACGGAATTCTTCAACCTTCCTCATTTGGTGGCGATCCTACAAACTAGCGAAATTCCTCGTACGGGGTTTGTCGGCTTCTAGCAACAAAATCCTTGTGACGAAGCTGATGGCCACGTGGAGAGCAAACGCGAGATTCTACCGTAGCTTACGGCGCTCTGAAGCCCTTCAGCGAAGACTTCGAAATAAATACATTTTGATCATCCTCAAAAATTGGCGAGAATTTGTAGTTTATGCCGCAGAGACTCGCACAAAGATCAAGAAGCAGAGAATGTTCGAGGCAAGTTTTAGTTCTCTCCTTAACCGCAGCAAGAAGCACCATATGAAGAGACTTTTTTCAATCTGGGTGGATTGGACTAGCGAAGCCGTGAAGAAAAATGCAATGAATGACGATTTCGATTATTTTTCGGAGCGCATTCGAGCTCGCTCCGCTTTACGCCACCTCCACCGGTACTATCGCAAAAGGAGGTTGTGCCGTCTAGCCGCCAGTCACTACTACTCGAAGTTGAACAAGAATGCTGTTCTTGTTGTACGAAGCTGGCACGCTTTAGCAGAGCGCAGCACCGTCCAATTCAATTGCTCGCTTTACCGAAGAGTTCTTCGCCGTTTGAAAAATGGTGTTATTCAACAGCACCAAAGAGAGCGTGAAATTTCTCGTCTTCTTTCTGTCCGGTCAAATTCATTCTTGAAGATAATTCTGGCGCGCTGGCGTAATTCTGTTGTCGCTACTAAGGTCGCAATTGTCAAATTTGCACACTCTGCCCAACTTCTCCAACTTCGGCTTGCTCTTGAGGCTCTTCGAAAAAGCCCTGATGTCCGGGCGATGCGCGCCAGTTTGATTTGGCGGGAGAAAATAGAACGAAGGCTTGATATTTCGACCGCGTTCGCTGCCCTGCGTCGCCGGTCCATTCTCGTTTCGGGATTTCTTGGCATGGAGAACTTGATCACCTTATCCCTCCTCTCTTCGGCCAAGAATTGTTGGTCTTCAAATGTTGATGAACTGCTATCCTTGGATGCGCGATGCTTAGTCTATCTCCGTCGGTGGAGGAAAGTTTCTCGAGAGCGAGCGATCGCCGAGTCGAAAGCTTTAAACTTCGTGAAACTACGCCGGAGTGTGAAAATCTGGATAAACTTTGTCCTGAGCAGGAATAAAATCAAGAATCGGAGGATCTACAGGCAACAACTTCACGATAGCCATATCCTCCACTGCCGCGAAAGACTAATGAAGAAAACGCTTGTTGCGTGGGTAGCGTGGGTAATTGTCCGTTTCTCGAAACGGGCCAAGATTAGCATGGTCATCCAGCATCGTGCTGACTTCTGCATCACGTCTGGCTTCAAGCGCTGGCGGACATGGAGCAGTTCCGTCAAAAGGGAGAGGTGGGCCAAAAAAAACGGAATCTATTTCTACCACAACATGTTGCTCAGGAAAGCATTTGATAGCTTATACATCGAGATGGGCGGAGACAGGAATGCTACGACGGCGGTAGTCACCGCCGTGGACACGGATCGTTCAGATAACAACCATACTCCGTTTATTATACGAACTCCATTTACCCCAATGCAGGTGAATGATTTATGATTTACAAGTAAGTAATAAAAAGTAGCCTACAAAGAAATGGAAGTAGTTTTAACCTCCTTATCCCGCTATAGCGACCTTCTTTCTGCCCTTTCCGGGAGAATCTCCGGACAAAGTCCGGGCCTTAGCGTTTTTTCCTCCCTTTGAGCCCTTCATAGTCCTCCCTTTTTTCTTTCCGCCTCCGCCAAACATATTGAAGCTCCTTGCCCGGGATTTACCTTTGCCGCTTAGCTCCTCGTCGTATTCGTCTTCGTCACCTAAATCATCGTTAAACAGGCCGCCTTCGTCCCTCCCTGGTGACCCGGCACTCGGGTGGTAAATGGGGCTTGCTCCGCTTTCAATTCGTGAATTGTCCTCGATTGTCAACAACGCAAGATTCGTTCCCTCTTTTTCCTTCTTTTCTTCCTCAAATTGAGCCTTACAATCTTCCAATATCCCTGTAATCTGTGGGTGACCAGGTTGGAGCTTTAAGCATTCCTCGAATTGCTCACAAGCTTCTCCAAATTGCTTATTGTTCCTGAGTGCCATCGCCAAATTCGCCCTCACGACCACGTTTTTCGGCTCTTCCTTGACTTTTTCCCAGCCGTCCTTCACTTCAACCTTCAGTTGTTCTTCCAACCTGAGCTCTGCCTGGCATTGCTCTAAGTACTCGCTTATCTCCAAGTCATTTGGCGACAATTTTAAGATTGCCCTCAGCTCCTCAATCCCTTCAACGAGCTCCCCATTCTCTATCAAGGTGAAAGCTAGATTCCTGAGGATTATTGCCGACGTCCCGTCTAGCTCCTTGGCCTGCTTGTAGCTATTTATGGCACCTTTACTGTCGCCTAGTGCTTCCAGTGAGTTCCCCAAGTTCAAATGACTCATTGGCCGGTCCGGGTCGATCTCAATTGACTTGGTAAATTCTTCCCTAGACTCTTCGTTCATCTGCAGCTCAGAATACGCCACTCCTATGTTATAATGGAGGGTGGCATCTGTCTTCGAGATCTCGGGAAAGTTTTCTGCAAACTCTGTGTACAGGTCAACCACTTCTTTGTAGCGTTTTGCTTCCATCAGGGCGATTCCGAGGTTATATACAGTGTCCTCGTGCTCGCTGTTCAATATCCGCGCCTCCTCAAATTGCGTGATTGCCTCGTCGAGCCTCTTCAAATCAAACAAACTATTGGCCATGTTGAAGTGAATTCCAAAATCCCCGGGCTGCAACATAATAACTGTTGAGAACTCGTCGACGGCTTCCGTGTAGCGACCAAGAGCATGGTATGTTATCCCAAGGTTTGTACGGCAATCGACATCGTCGGAATTCAGTTCGAGGGCAATGACGTACTGTTCCACAGCCCTTTCTAAGTCTCCCTCATTCTTGCGCGAGAAAAGAGCGTTTGCAAGGTTGTAATGTGCGTTGAAATCCCTGTCGTCACCATCTTCTACAGCGATTGCGATGGCCTTCTCCATGAAATTGATAGCCTCATCCAAAAGCCCCCCTGCCTTCAGCGCCGTCCCCAAGTTCATGCAAGTCAACCGGTGGCGGGGATCTAGCTCGAGGGCAGATTTGTAGTGACTTATGGCGGTGCCATTGTGGTTAGCTCCAAGCTTCATGAAGGTGTTGCCCAAATTGTAGTGCTCGTTTGCATTGGGCCGTAAATCAAGAGACTTTTGGAAGTATACTACAGCCTTGTCGAATTGACCGAGGTGTTTGTATGCGATCCCTAAATTCATGTTTACAGCTGGGTCGTTTTCATCAATTGCAAGCGCCGCTTGGTAAGCACTAATTGATTTCAAAATATTGCCCATGCCCATGTATGTAAGTCCCAGATTGTTATGCACTGCCTGAGGATTCTCGATTGACGGATCGAGCAGCTTTTCTTCCAGTTGTTTGATCTCTAAACTTCTCTTTTCTGTCTCGGGGCTCAAAACCAAATCACCGAACAGAGACCCTGCATGCATGGTAGTGGTGTTTCGGGGACAGGGTTAGTTTGACTTTGACAGACTTTTTTTGACAGTACTGACTGAAGGGATGAAATATGACTATTGAGAGAAATATATGTGTGATACATTGTCAACGCACTGCAATCAGACTACAACCAGCACTTCCTAAAAGCCTGGAAAGAAAAGCGAAGAACAAGTCAAAACAGTAGTAGGAAGGTGACGACTCACCCCGTCGGTCACGTTTCTGTGACCCATGGCGCCTCATCTTCTATTTTTAATTAGGTCGTGTCCAAGTGTATCTATATCTTTCTGTTCCTCGAAAACGATGTTTCATGGGTGAGAGAATTCTCTTCCTGAGAAGTTCAGAAGTAGTTGGAGTGGTGTTTTTTCTTTTCTATGCAAATTTTTGAATGCACTAGAAACGTGTTTTTTCCTCTGATTTTGGCAGTTATGGCATCATAGGTCACATCATGACGAGTTGACGTCCTCTTATTCTCCTAAATTTTTGTCTCCTCTCTCCATCTCCAACCCCGGTTTTGCCTTCAAACTCACTAACTTGCTGCGATCATCATGTCAATATCCGGCGAAGAAGAAGATCACGGTGCCTTGGAGTTGTCAGCAGTAGCAAAAAATGAAGTGGAGGTAAACGCTACAGCTGATGCGAGCAATGCCGGCGATGGTAATGGTAATGATGAAAACAACAGTGACAACAAAAATAATGGCAGTGAAAAGAATGACACCAACGGTGACAACCCCACCACCGATACAACCGAAGATAACGACAATTCTACCCCCTCTCCTGACCTCCCCCCATCGTCTGAAGTATCAGCCTCGAAAAAGGACCTTACTGATGCTGAGCGAATTGAGCTTGAGCTAACAACTTCATGCGCGATAATGTTCCAGTGCGCGTGGCGTTGTCGTGTGGCTGTCAAGAAGACTACAGCAATTGCACTGGACATTATCGAAAAAATCTACGACCCTCGAACAGAGACGTACTATTACTATAACAAGAGGCTAGACAAATCTCGATGGGAGGTGCCTTTATATTTCAAGCTGGCTAAAGGGGGGGAAAAGTTGCTAGAGGTTTCGCCCACGTATACTGATCTTCAGGCGACTATGATGATTCAAACATGCCTTCGTCGTCGCATTGCAAGAAAGGTTATCCGCAAGCTTCTCGTCGAGACAACTGATAAGGTCTACGACGAGAACACCAACCAATATTACTATTTCAATCGTACGTCTGGGGAGACTTCATGGGAGAAACCCAAGATCTGGGGAATGGAAGACGTGGAGGACTACGACGGAACAAGGGAGAGAGAGAGAAAGAGGGCGCTGAGCTTGTCAAGAAAAGATTCCAAGAGGGGGAGCAGGAGGGGTACGAGGAGGGGGAGCACGAGGGGAAGCGTGAGAAGCGAGGCTGAGTTCAGCGAGTACAGGCCCATGACGGCGGACAGTGGTTGGACTGGGGACACAAAAACTGAGTATAGTGAGACGGAAGGAGCGGAAACAGAAAGAACTGGCTTTACTGGGACGGATGTGGATGAAGGAGAGGAGGATGATATTGGGGAAACTGATGACGTTCAGGAATATAAGGATTCCGACGAAGAGAAGGAAAGGGGCGATGATGAAGATGAAAGCGGCGATGGAAAAAGCGATGACGACTTTGATAGTAGTGACGCTGATGGTGACGATGACGGTGACGACAGCGACGCCCGGAAGTCGGACGCCGTGTCCCTTGCACCCCGCAGATATCCTCGTAGCAAGATGCAGCTTCTGATCGACCAGGCTGAGGATGAAAATTTCGGTCAGCCGGCTTTGGGTGCCAAGCCGGAATACGATGTCGACGCCGTCGCCCCCTCCCCTCTGCCTGACGAAGACGAGTTTCAAGAGGAAAAGAAGGATGGGAAAGACGGGACACTTGGCGGCGATCAGGATGACGAGGCTGATCAAGGCATAAAGCCAAAATCTCTGACTTTAAACCTTTCCCACCTTGCTGCGCCCCGTGTATCAGGTCGTATCTATGATCTTGAAGAATCTCTGACAGCATTGGACCTATCCCACAACAAACTAACTCGAATTTCCCCTGATATGGGAGAGCTCCGCCGGCTGGTTACCCTAAATATTTCTCACAACCGCATCTCCAAACTACCTGCTGAACTGGACGACCTCCAGTCCCTCCAAATTTTGGACATGTCACACAACAAGTTGATGGAATATCCTGCTACGCTCTACAAACTCAAATTGAGTGAGTGGGACGTATCATACAACAAACTGACTGAAATTCCCGTCTCGGTGGGGGACCTAGACCTTCTCAAGGAGACAAAAGAATGGGAAGTGGGTCTTGGACTACTGGCAAAGACACTAAAAACTTACCGATGTGGGGGTAACAAGCTATCTAAGTTTCCCGCGCAACTCGAGCGGTGCTCTTTAATACAAGAAATCGACATACATAGGAATCAGATTGATTCCCTTCCTGACGATTGCAAGCATTTGGTTCATCTTGAGAAGTTGCTTGTGAGTAGCAACGAGTTTACCTCTTTGCCTGATTTCATTAATGATTTCAAGAAGCTAAAGGTGCTTGACGTAAGCAACAATCTCATTGCAACCCTCCCGACCAATTTGGACAATTTTACCCGGTTGACTCACCTATTACTGGATGATAATCAAATGGATGAACTTCCTGATAGCCTTCGAAATTGCGTGAGCATGACTGTTTTGAGCTGCGCCAGGAACAACATCGCTCGCATAACCTCTGAGAGCACCAACTGGGTCGATTTAGTCGAGGTGAATTTCGACGATAATCAATTAACCGAGCTCCCCGACCACATCAATAAGTGGAACAAACTTACCCGCGTCACCTGCCAAAACAACCAGATCTCAAAACTCCCCTCCGGATTCAACCAATTGTTCAAAATCGCGGAAATCAATTTTCAGCGGAATAAAATTGGGTCCTTCGTGGGAAAAGAATTCGGCATGCTAATGAGCGTAGTTAGCTGCGACTTCAGTCACAACGAATTGGTCGAGCTCCCCTTCGATTTCTTCCGAATGGCACATCTTGAGGTCCTTAAATTGAATAACAATAAGCTTTCGGTTCTTCCAATGAGCGTGAGCAAATTCCAGAAGCTAATAAGTTTGAATTTGTCGTCCAACGAGCTGGTCGAAATTCCCCTTGCTGTGGGCAAGCTGAAACAACTCGTGGACCTCGACGTTAGTAACAACAAACTTTCACATTTGCCGGAGGAGCTGAGCGAGCTCGACCACCTTGAACAAGTGAACATATGTTCCAATTGCTTTGAAGATAAACCGGAGGTTTTTGACGAAATGATTTGCGTGAAGAGTTTCAACATGAGCGGGAATCCCTTTTACGAGCGGAGAAAACGAGTTCAACACATGGACGCGACGTTAAAGTTGGGGGCTGTTGCAGACAGGATTCTGTTCGAGGAATCTGTGGACACTCTTGAAAAGCTTATAGAAAATGTGGGGAGCGCTGAGGCTGCCGTGAAAGCTTACGACTTGCAGAAGGCTAATTATGCCATGATGATCAGAGAAGCTGAGATTGCGCTGGGAGTAAGCAAAGATGATGATAAGCCGCTCTATCCTGACGACAGTAGCAGTCCACCTCCTCCACCCAGCACTCATGTACACCATTTCCGTCTAGGAGTAATGCATATGAGGGTGGGGAGACATTTTCTCAAACAGGTCGAAAAGATCTGCAACGGGGGCAAGACAGACGAGGAGCTGAGAGAAGAGAAGGAACGGCTTGATGCTGATGCCGAAGCAAAGAAAGATAAGGCGGGAGATTTGTTGAAGAACGTCATGGGTGGGGGCGGGTGGAAGAAGAAACAGCAAAACGAGGATGACGATAATGACACTGTCCAGACGAATGAGTCCCACATGGACAGGGAGAGAAGGAAAGAACAAGAGAAAGCGGCCAAAATCAAACCTTACAGAAAGCAGGCTGAAGAGTGGTTAAGGAAAGCAATTATGGCTTTCAATTTGGCCGAGGAACTGTGCGTACGGGCCCGGATACTCGGGAAGGGAGCCGAGATTTACTACAACAGAGCATGCTGCTTTTTCGAGTTGAAAGACTCCGCAGGCTGCATAAAAGATTTAGACAAGAGTGTAAAATTGCAACCAACCAACATACCAGCATTGCTACTTCGAGCCAGGGCGAGAGTGCTGCTGGGCCAGTACCCCCAGGGGAGAAGGGACTGCATGAAGGTGCTCAACAGGTTTGACCCGGAGAACAAGGAAGCTGAGGAACTGAAGGAGGAATGCGAAGAGTCTACGAAGGGGCTGATAAAAAGTGGGGTGTGCAGTGACGAGCTTGAAAGAACATTCGAGGTTCACGGAGATGGTGTTCTGACTAGGGACAGGGTTGAGGTCAGGAAGCTTGATCAGATTGGGCGAAGCAAGGCAAGGGCTCGGTTGGACAGAATGAAGAAGAAGAAGGAGGTCAAGAAAGAATTGATGAAGAAACACGATGAGGAAAGGGTAGCTGAAGTAGAAGCGGCCCATAGGCGTGCAGAACTCGCCAAGAGGAAGATGGCTTTCGCTAAAAAAAAGAGGCTCGAATGCATTGAGGCAAGGATGAAGATCGAAAAATTGCAGCGCGAGGAGATGGCCAAAAAACAAGCCGAAAAGGCCAAGAGAATCGAAAGGGCCAAGGAAGAACAAGAGAATGAACTCATGGGCAAGGAGGAGGACCTCATGAGGGAGTACGAGCGGTTCGCTGTCAAAGATATCACCGCGGAAGACGAAAAATTCGAGCAGGAGAACGAGGACGAGATGGAGGCTCTGCTGGCAGCTGCGGGAAGGGGAGGGAGAAAGAATAAGAAAAAAGCGGGTAATGAAGACAAACCTTGGCTTGTTAAGGGGAAAAAGAAGAAGGCAGGGAAGAAGAAAATTGTCCAGAAAGTTGTAGTCGAGGGAAAGCCGTGATCTTGATCTTGATCGTTATCGTTATCGTGATTACGGTAATGAATGGAGGAATTTTCCGTTTGCTACTTAAATGTTGCATTACGTTTGTTGCTATGGTACTTAGTGCCATTTTGTTCATTAATCATCCTTCTCCATTTTCCTACAACCGATCAACTGACAGAGCAGTGTGTGCTCTGACTATCACTCTGTGTGTGCTCTGACTCTCGCTCATTGTGTTTTCACTTAATGTCCCTGTCAACAACGTACTTAACAACGTCCGTCAAGTTGACCTTCACAGCCTCGTCACTCTCGACGCCAACAACGTTAATGACCTCCTTTGGCTTTTTCTCCATTGCATCTGCCAGCTGGTCGATGAAATCCATGCACTTGTTTTTTCTCTTGACCCATTCTGCCCTCATGTTGTTAATGCGGATCTTAGTACGGCGGGGGCAGTTTTCCCTCTCGATGTCTTTCGCACTCTTAACTTTGCCGCCGAGGGAGGGCTTGTTCGAGGTTTTGCCTTGGCCGGCGATCGCAGCCTTGCTCTTGTTAATCCTATCTACCATCTTCTTAATCGTTTCCTCCTCAGATGCAATCTGCAGGTCGATCTCTTTGTTGGTGAGAGAATTCTTCATGGTGGAGATTTGTTTCTCGAGAGTTGATAGCTCAGCTTTCAGCCTCTCATCAGAACTAGCAGCTTTCTGAAAGTCAGAGTTGTCCACCTTCTCCACTTTGGCTCTCTCGTGCGACTGATTCGCCCATACTAACGTCTTGGATGATTTTGCCGTGGTGAATTCCTTCACACGAACGAGGTTCTTCTTCTTCAACGAAGGCATCAGACTGGACAGAACAGCATCCGTGCTGCGCGTCTTCTGAGCTAGTCCCTTCAAATTGAATGGCTTGCATTCCTTGATGAGTGTGTCAACAATTAAATCTGTCATTGTCACCTGATTTCGTTTGTCGGGGAGGGGGTTTAGGAAAATGGGGCGAACACAAACACTTTTGTAAAAGCATAATCAAACCTGATTCAAAATACTCACCTTCTTCTTCTTCTTCGGAGGCTCCGCCTCAGGCGTATCGTCTTTCGACTCAGGCGCGTCGTCTTTCACCTCAGACAGAGAGGGCGCAGATTCTTTCCTGGGGCTCTTGGGGCTCTTAGACTTCTCTTGCTCCACGCTCTTAGTGGCAGGGGCAGGAGGACTGACGTCCTTCGACTTCGTCTCTTCAGATGCAACGATAATCACCTCGGGTTGCACCGTTTCAAGGGGTGGATCGGGGGGTGTCTTCGGCTTCTTACTGCTGGGCACACTCTCATTTTCACCTTCAGACTTCGCTGCATCCTCCTTCCCCTTCTTTCTCTTCTTATCCTTCTTCATCTTCAGCTTGCTCGCACGCTTAGTGGAAGAACTATTAGAGATCTGACTTTCCGCCTCGGACATTTCTTTTCACAAAGTACAAGAGTCGGTATATAGGAACAAAGTGTTGGAGGGATTTTCACAATCGAATCAGAAAGAAGGGGTTCCGGTTATTATTTTGAAGTTTAAGTCGCTTCAGACACACACCCAAATACAGTAATGCAGGCTCTCAAAAATGACCCTGTGTGTACAGTTTTGATTCCAACAAAATGATTTCCACCAGGGGGGGTCAGGAAATTATCGTTTGTCCCAAATAAATTGAGAACGGGGTTGACATGATTTTGCAATTTGTTGTTGTTCTATTCTCGTGGTTAGTTCATCGGACGAATTGTTTTTATCGCGTTACATCGCTCCGAGGGAGATCTCTGCCTGTGTCGGCGTGCTTTGACGTCGTACTCTTCCAACCTGGATCATTTCGCGTTGGTGACAATGTGGGTTTGTCAAAGTGCGCTGACAAATGCCTCCCGCTATGCATCCTTGATGACGATTCCTTTGAATGCGCTGCTCGGCAACAGATCACACGGAAGATGATTTTCGACTGTGTTAGTGACATCGATCGCACACTGAAGAACATTTTGGGGAAGTCCTTGACTGTGTTGCAGGATGACACTTTTGAGGCCCTGATTACATCCTTCCTCTCCACGACTGGTGCTTCTGAAACAGACGAAATTACAATTCATTACCACGACTCTGGATCTGCAATCAACAGTATGAATTACAACGGAGTGAACGCACTGCTCTCCTTGGCACTTCCCGCAAATTTTAAATTGTCTCCTTGGTCATCCTGCGTAATCGATGGCAGCGAACATTATGATGGTAAGGCGATTTGGAGCGAATTCAAGAAATCGGCCTTTTACTATTCCAATTCTCTGCGGAGCCCACCGTTGCTCGCTCCAAAGGTCTCGGCAACCTTTTCCAAATCTACCGGAAACGATTCACTTGATCTTCCGTCGAATCCTTCCCCGACAACGTTTTCCGGCTTGTGGGGAACCTCCTGGGGTGGATTTAACGGAGGTTGTGTCAGTGAAACAGCTGCTCATGAGTCTCTGAATGCTGCAACTGCTGAAGACTATCTCGTCAATTATTTTTGCCCGCGGCTGCACACGAATCAGAACTCGCTAGAGCACCATGCAATGAATCGGATGTCTTCTGATGGCACGGATTCTAGCTCCTTGATCCCCTCCGAGGCGCTCCTTCGCACTCTCCTAGCACCTCTCCTGTTGGGTTGTGTGAGCACGAAACAGCTTTACCACTGGGGGATGGAGCAGCAGAATAAGCAGATGTGTGAGACTGCCCTAGCAAAGGACTGGCACGTTTTACTGGCTGAGTTGATGGCGAAACGGGGGCACGACTATCGCTACTGGCAGTTTCAGGGGAACCTGTGTCGTTACAAGGAGACTAAACCGTCATCGACTGCAGCGTTGTCAACTGCACTAACAGCAAAATCATTCGTGCTTGTGCACGGGTTTGGCGCTTCGTCCTCTCACTTTGATAAAATGCGCAAAGATCTTGCATGCTCTAGCAATCCTCCTAGTCAGATTCTCACTCCTGATTTACTGGGTTTTGGACACTCGGAGAAGCCTGCCATCACGCATACCCAATATAGCTGGGAGTCTTATGTCAAGACTTTCGCATCGATCTTTGCAGAGTCATCGTTCGTGTTAGGTGGCAATAGCATTGGCGGATACAGTGCGATGGGTGCAGCTGCCGACTTGGGCGTCGATGGAGTCACAGCTGATGGTGCAGCGCCTGCTGCTGAGGGGCAGAGAGAGTGCACCGATTTGCTTCTCTTCAATACCGCAGGTGTTGTGAGGGCTGTCGATGACCCAGGTGTGGATTCCTCGATTTACGACGAGAATTATAGATCCGTCGCTGACCGAACGAGTTCGAACGAGCTCCCTCCGTTCACCGCTCCTGGACGTTTGACCTCCTATCTCTCTGGTCATTTGATTCTTTCCTCTCTTCGATTATTTATCGGGCCGCTTTGTAAGTGGCTTTATCCCTTCGCGCCTGAGGAGGCGGACAGAAAGCTGATTGACGACATCTACCGCGACTCACTTGATCCAGGGGCTATTCACGTTATGGTTAGCGGAGCGAAATTGCCTCCTCCGAGGACAGCAAACGAGCTCCTTGGGAGCTCGTTTGCTGGAGGATCTAATGATTTTGTAGAGGGAAGGTTTGGGGGGGGAGTCTTCGTTATCCAAGGAACGGAGGATCCATTAAATGATGCGAAAACTAGGGCTAAGAATTTTGGAAAGCTGAGGAGTGGGGTGAGGGTGGAAGGAATTGCAGCCGGTCATTGTGTTCACGACGAGAAGCATCACGAATGTGTCGAGTATATCATAAATAATGTTTGAGACAAGGAGGAAACAAGCAACATCTTTTAGTAGCAAATATTCCACGTGTTCTTACATTATTGTAGCAATGCAACAGGTGTTGCGGCTCTAATCACCTCGTTGGCAACGTCCTCAGCCTTTCCATGTATTATTTGGGCATTACTGGGCGGCTCCTCCTTCTTTTCCTCCTGCAGACTTTCTCCACTTGGTTCGTCCTGGGCATCTTCTTGAGGACCCTCTCCAGTGAGTTTGTCCTGGATAGCCGCAAGTGTCTCGCCCGCGTCAGTCACCCTCGCATCCTTCCGATCAACAGTCTCTTGAGGACCCTCTCCAGTGAGTTTGTCCTGGATAGCCGCAAGTGTCTTGCCCGCGTCAGTTACCCTCGCATCCTTCCGATCAACAGTCTCTTGAGGACCCTCTCCATTTAGCGTGGTCTGAATAGCTTCCAAAGTTTTTCCCGCATCAGTTACCCTCGCATCCTTCCTGTTAGCAATGTTCGTTGCCTCTTCATTTTCTTTCTTCGCCTTTTCGGCCTCTTCGTTTTCTTTCCTTGCTTTCTCAAGTGCTGCCGCTTGTCGCTTCTCCTCGGTCACAAGGCTTGCTCTCCTGCCCCTGATCTTGGCCTGAATTTTTATGGTCGCTTCCTTTTGCTCCTTTTTCTCCTTGACAACTTTTTTTGCTTTTGCCCTCCTCATGGAATTTTGGATGGCGATGGATGCATTCTTTTGCTCCTTTTTCTCTTTGACAATCATTTTGGCATGATTCTGCTTGAATAAACCCTGGATTTTTGAAGAGCTCTGCTTCACGATGCGTTTCTCTTCCGTCTCTTTTTTTGCTTTTGCCTTCCTCATGGAATTTTGGATGGCGATGGATGCTTTAACCTGCTTCTTTTTCTCTTTCACTACAATTGTCGCCTTCTTCTTCCTGATAGAGTTCTGGATGACCAAACTGGCTTGCTCCTGCGTCAAAAATGGTTTCCATTTGTTAGCGGGTAGAAGTGAGGAGGTCGCTCGCAAAATGAAAAAGAATTTAAGTGATCCTATTTTGGTATGGGTCGGTCGTACTTACCTTCTGGCGAGTTTCCTTCATCTCCTGGAAATCAATGCTGGCTCTCCTCCCCCTGATAATTTTCTGTAAAGCGATAGCGCCTTCCTCCATTTCACCTTCTTTCTTTTTTTCCTCCTTGATTTTGTTTACCTCTTTGCGTGCCAAATGCCCCTTGATGTGCTTGCTAATCACTGCCTGCGCTTCGTAAACCTCAAGCATTTCCAACTCGGCCTTCTCTTGAGCAAGTTTCTCTGGGGATTTCTTTCCCTTCCTTTTTTTCTTTTTTTTCTGGGGGCTCGCGGCCTCATTTGCTTCAGCCAATTCCTTTACGAGCTTTCTGCTGCTGCCACCCCTAAACTTACTCTGGATTGCAACGGCCGCATCGTGACTAACAGGATCAGGGGTGAAGGTTGGGTCGGCGAATTGAAAGTTACCTTGTACGATCTCGAAGGGCTCGTTTCCATACTCATCATCTTCGTCGTAATTTTCAACAACTAGCCGAAATACGCTGCTGTCCTCCTCAGTAGGGACTAACGTCAGCTGGTCAGCAAAGTTCTTCCACATCTTTTTCGCTTCCATGGATTTCTCGGTCATTAAGCTCGCTCCGTCGTCACCCATAATTCCCCTTACGGTCTCCTCGTCCAAATCAATAGGATACTGCTTGGAAGAGAGTGGCTCGTAGATTGTAATGCGAACTGTTCCGTCCATCTTGTCGTACACAGTCATTTTAACGTGCAGGTTCCCGAGCTTGGTCCCGATAGAGAATAAACTCTCAAGGTTCTTCCTTCCGCCCCTGCTGATGTAGGCAGATTTTGGGGATGATGCAGCTCGAGAGGGTTTACTGTGTGAGGGCTGGGTTGGGCGGTGAGGGTTGTTGTTCATGTCAGTGTCATTTAGTCGGGGGGACAGCTTCCTGTTGGGGTTATGAGCCTCTGGGAATTCCCTCGAGTAACTGCCCTTCGCGGCGTTGATACGCTTCATGATAACCAGGTTATCCCTCTCGATCTTTTTCCTCTCCTCGACCCTGGTTCTCAGATTTAGCGACACGGGAACCTCGTGACTGACAGTAGTATCAATTGTCCCGTTTGAGTGCATTATCTCCATCATCTTCTCCACGAGGTGACTATTCGCCTTCTCAATCTGTTCCATGCGATCTTCACGCATTTTTATCTTCTTCGCGTTTACTTGGCGCGTGTAAAATGACATCGGAGGCTTCGTGTCAATCACAGACTTTACTGCTCGGATCTGCTTGTTGTGGATCTTCTTCCGCTTGGCCAAAACCTTCTTTTGAATCAGCTTCGATGCAACAGGCATTGGCGCAGGGACAGCATGATGCGCCGAGGTGTCGTGATATTTCGCACGGTGGCGACCGTCCTGGTTTTTAGAGAGAGAGAGAGAGAGAGAGAGAGCAAGAGAGAGAGCAAGAGAGAGGGGGCAACAAAACATCGTGGGGAAGTGTCAGTCAAGGAAATAAATGGGGGAAACGGACAGCAAATGAGTCACTCACCGATATACTGAACGTCATTTAAAAGACCCCTATTAATTCAGTTGTAATTGGGCGGGCAGTTTCATCCGGATTTCTGGAGTTAAAATTTTTTGTGAGAAAATTGAAAATGCATTTTCTAGGCTAAATTTGGAGGGAGGGATGTTGAAGGCCGACTCAGTGCTATTGAAAGTGGTACCTCGGGACACTGCAATCGATTCGTGTAAAAATAATCTTATGGGGAACATAGCATGCTGGTAAGTTCGCTGACTGACTAATAGAAGAAACATTAAAAAATTGTCTTCGTTTCTCTACGTTTCCATCACTACATTGTTATCATAAGTAAGTTGACATGCTTTTGGGTACTCTCTCTCTCTCTCTCTCTCTCTCTCTCTCTCTCTCTCTATCTATCTCGTCAAATCTAGTCGAAGAGAGACTTGGTATCGTCAAAGTTAATGTGCTCCTTTAGCCAGGGTCTCGAATACATAACATAAAGCATTGTGCGTGTAAATTGAGATCTGTTGGCGACACCACGGTGACAGACTCGATAATCGTAGAAAAGAGCATCCCCAACAGAAAGGAGAGGTTGGATTGTAGCCACTTTTTTTTTGCTGCGGCTACTGTGTGTACTCTCTCTGATCAAATCTAGTTTGCTCAGTCGGTTGAATTCGGCGGCTTTATTTGAAGATGGGAAGAATTCGGTTAACCCCATGTCTCGCGATAGCTCATGCACTGGGATGAAGACATTGAGAGCGTATGGAGGCAGCTGCAAATCTAAATCGTCGGGGAAGAGTGGAACTCCATCCTGGTGAAAATTTTGATCCTCGCTGCCTGGAAATGAGTAGATCAAGCCTGCGTAGGTGAGGGTTGCGTCACTGCCCAATATTTTTTCAACCGCCTTCTGCAACTGCTTGTTGCCGGTTATTTCGGAGAGTGAAAGGGTGCATGGCGTGCTCGGTGAGCCGTAGAATTCAGGTGCGACCGTTTGATTTGTTGTTTTGGGTAACCCAAGTCGTGAATCGATTCGACCTGACTGACGGCCTGCAACCTCAGTGAAAGCAAAATTTTCGTAGATACTGCTGCTGTTCTTGTAGTTTATCTTTCTTCTTTTAAGCTTGGATTCCAGACAGCTTAGAAGTTCCTCCGCGGGTTCCTTGAGCGGTCTTATTTCGTCAGCTTTAAACAGTTCCTTGAAGACAACCAAACCATATTCGTTCAAGATTTCAGAAATTGTGTTTTGGCTTGAGGCGTTGATGGTCAGCTGGTCTGTTACTTCGGCCTCCATCTCAATGCGGCTGGCCTGTGTCCGTAGCTCAGACTCCTTGAAATTCCCCTTCCGCTTGCCGAGGACGGAATCGTTTGAGGATGTACGAGATGAGCTAAATATATCAGAGGAATTGTCGTCGTTGGGCCTGTCGAACAGGCCACTCAGTAAGCTCATCTTGATGGCGTTGGGGGGGTGGGTATTTGTTTGTGCGCTAGGTGAGAACCAACGAAATTTTTAAAGAAAAGAGTTATTGTCGTCGTTGAGCCTGTCGAACAGGCCACTCAGTAAGCTCTTCTTGATGGTGTTTGGGTATTTGTTTGAGCGCTAGGTGAGAACCAACGAAAAATGATCCCGCTTGGAATTTTTCCACTTGTTACAGTTAACGGCCTATTGATCTGTAATTCGCCGATTGGCTGAAGAAGTTAAGATGTCTCAAGAAACAGTGAATCCATTTTTGACGGACTTTGAGAAAGCTTACAAGAAGCTGAACGATGGTGAAAAGCTCACGAACTTGTTCGATCCATCCACTTCGTCGGGTGATCGGGCTTTGTTATGGGGGGAGATGTGTCAGATTGGGGAATCGCTCGTCGATAAGTACGCGTGGGCTGTGCCGATTGATAGGGCAATTTCTCTGCTTAAGGAGTTTAGCCCAATTGTTGAGGTGGGCTGCGGAAGCAACGCCTATTGGGGGAAAGTTATGGAGGCGGCAAAAATCGATGTGCGTTGCTATGATAACGACAGTGAGGGAGGAAAGATTAATAAGAAGAGGAAGCTTGAAGCTGGCAGCAACAGCTCGAGCAGTTTGCTGAGAACAGGTGGTCCCGAGGTACTGCAGTTGGATGAATGCCAAGGGAGGAATTTGTTCTTGTGTTTCCCCGACGAGGAATTTGGAGGTGATGGAGAGGATTTAGGCGGCCTCGGGCTTGCTTGCCTCGATCATTTTAGAGGACAATGTGAGTGGGTTGCTGCTATTAATTAAAGACTGGCATTTGCTATTTGCAAGCGAGGCAGACAGACTCTCAGGAGCGCCGCCTACTGCCCAGCGATCACTTGTCGCCATGCTCACTATCCCTCGTTGGTTTTAATTTACCTACTACGCACGCAGATGTAATTCACGTTGGCGAGCTCTTCGGCGATGCGGTGGAGAAATCCATGTCTCCCTTTGGCAGGTCCAGCTCACCTGAGTTCCAAACAAAACTTGGTCAGGATTTCCATTGCCTGGTGAAGATAGAATTGCCTTCATGGCCTCACGAGGGGCAGACATTTAGTGTCTGGAAACGGACAAAAATGTGCGAGATTGTATTCGGGGAGGGAGAAGGGGAGGGAGATGATGATGATGATGTTTTCGAGGAGGCAAGCTTCAAGAACATCCCCAAGAGCGAGAGACTGCCACTCACCGTCTCATCTCCAGCTCTGAGGCATCTCAGTGGTCTACCCTGTGCCAAGGGGGTGGTCTTGACGCTCTTAGAGGGGGAGTACGTGGTGATGAAGTTCCCATTCGACTCCCCGGCGGGAATGGAAAAGGCCACCGGTTTGTTGAAGCATGGGAAAGAAGACCCAGTTTTTGTAGCACCGACCTGTGACGAAATCAGCGTCATCTGCCATCAAAAATATTGCGAGGGGTGGGAAGGGAAGGACGCAGTCACGTGGGATGATAACTGGAGCTGTTTCAAGGTGAAAGGGCCCATGCCCTTTTATTTAGTCGGGGTAATGGCCAGTCTCTCCACTGCACTTGCAGCTGGTGGAGTTTCACTGCTCGCACAGTCCACCTTTGACACTGACTACGTTTTGGTGAAGACGGAGAAATTGGCCGAAGCAAAGAAATGCTTCGAAATCGAAGGGTGCATTTTAAAATGAGGAGATAGACATTAAAAGCCAACCCTATTTTGAGAGTAATTAGTTGCCATCTATGAGGAGCTCTACGCTCGCCGCCACGGCATAGAGCCGACAACATTTTGATCTAGACATGTTGTAAATAAGCTTGTTCGTTCTAGCTCTAGAAATTTAACAAGATAGACAATAAACACACATCCCCAGTTAAATAATCTGTGAGAACGCTATTTTTTTGGCAAAAAACTGGCTGAGTTGTTTTGCCGCTGTTGACAAAGTAAAAAAATGAAAATTTCGTTTACTTAAATACATTTTTGTAATACAATTTTCTTTCATAGTATTATATCAATACATTATATAATTATTTTGAATCAATGATTTTCAAATAATTTTATAATTATTATATTAAAAAGTTTTTTATATTAAAATTATTATATTTTATTATCAAAAGTAAAGTATAAAATGTTATTAATTTTTGAAAAATATTTTATTCATAAAATTTATAAATATTTTTAAATAATGTAATCAAATGAAATTGTATACCAAAAACGTATTTAAGTAAAAAAAAAAACGATTTTTTTTTCAACCAAATTAAAAATCTCACGGAGTCAGTTGGGCATGAACTGACGCATTGACATGGTTTTTAAGCAGTAGGATCTGTTGGCCGACGTCTATTTCGAATGCGTTAGACACAGAGACAGTTATGTTCCTTGCTTTAAATTTTTTCGGTTTGCAAGAAAGAAAGGAATTTAAAGAAGACATTCCCTGCTAGGATCTCCCAAACCAAGAACCACCCAATGCCTCCAACAACATACATCTACCACGAGCGTCAAATGGCGGCGCTCTGCGGTCAGCATAGCTTGAACAATTTGCTGCAGAGAAACCATTTTGCTCCTTCGGACCTTGGTATGATTGCAGAGGAGATGGACCGGGAGGAGTTGCGTATCATGGCACAGAATGACGAGGGTGGCACATCAAGTAAGTCTTACTTGCGGAGAATGGCTGAGGGGTCGGGGAACGTGGATTCTTCGGGTAACTTTTCCATCCAGGTTTTGTCCCATGCGCTGTCGACGATGGGGATCACTTTGAATCTTCGGCACCCCAGGACGGACACTTCTTACGGGAACAAGGAGGAGGATATAACGGAAACGGAGGGATTCATTATGAACCGTCATGCCCACTGGTTCACAATCCGAAAGCTCAATGGGAAATTTTGGAATTTGAACAGTTTGAATGAACGTCCTGAGGTTATATCTCATTTTCGCCTGGCTGCAGAGGTCGAGGCGTTGCAGGGAGGTGGGTGGGATGTATTTTATGTTTCCAAGGGCTCTCTTCCCCCCGCATTTACGTTCGAGGATGGGGATGACCGTTATTTGTCAGAGGCTCAGCGGGAGCAGATGGGTCCTCTTACTTATTGGTGGAGAGAGGAGGATTTGGTTGCAGGGAACGCCAAAAGTATGTCGAGCGACCCATGGGCGAATCTCCAGGGTTCTGGGATGCGATTGGATGGTGGCGGTGGTAACTCTGCTGCTGCTGGCAGCAGCAGCAATGTGCCAATCGATGTGGATGGTTTGACGGAAGAGGAGCAGATTGCATTTGCAATCTCTGCGAGTTTGAGCGCACCTGATCCTGATTCCGATCCTAATATCTCCGAAGAATTATTCCCCGCTCCTCTTCAGACTGCCGCGAATGCCGTGCGGATACAATTTCGACTCCCTGACGGATCCAAGAAGGTTCGTTACTTTGACTCCACCAAAAGTGTGAGCCAAATCTATTTATTTGTGTCGCAAGAGAGCGGAGTAGCTCCCAGTGGCCTGGAGCTCCGGGCATTTTATCCTAGCAAGAGTATCGAATCAAATCCGTCTGTTTCGATTATGGAGGCTAAGTTGAGTGGTGAGTCGATAAATTGCCGTAGAAAATGATTCACAAAGCGCGAAAGGGCAGCAAAAAAAAAACGCCGCGGTACAAATACAAATTAAACAAGCGAATAAAGAGTAGAAGCCAACGAATTGCTGCAAATGTTATCGATATGCTATACGCTGCTATAAACACTGCTATCGCGAAGACATTATTTGTACATCACTATTAATTCAAACATTTTTTGCACTGCGCCAAGAGCCTAACTAGGTTAGCGCACAAGTCATCAACACTACCGCAATAAGTCGCCCCCTTCTCCTTCGTCAAGCACGCCGCTGTCCAGCACAACCCATGAATGAATTCCACCTTGTCCATAGTCCTGCACTCAGGCTCATGAAGTTCACGAGTTGGTGTCGGAAGGCTCTTTACATATGCTAGTCTGACATTCCTCTCGACGAATCCCTCGTCTATGAGCTTACTGTCACCGAAGAAAGTGCTCCACTCGAGATAGCTGCAGGTCTTCTTCTCCCCGGGCAAATTGGTCTTCCCACTATACTTCTCGAATAGTCCGTCGACGACTCCCATGTTTCTCTTGAAAAGTATATCAACCTTCTCGGTGTGAATAATACTGTCTCGGAACCCTAACTCCTCTTCAAGGTCGCTCTCCGGTCTCAAAACATCGTCAATAAATGTTATCACAGATTCTGAGGGCGTCAAGTTCGGGTATCGTTCAAGGGCAAGTAACACCACCACTTCCAAGAACTGGAATCTATTGAGCGAATTCTTCTTGTTGAAACTTGCCTTGGGCCCGACACTCTGGCAAGCAACAAACATGAGACCAACTTCAGCCCTTCCTATCCCCACACCAGGTTCTCTATCCACCAATGTTTTTGTCGCTTGCTCTCCCTCCCCCTCTTCCACCCCATCTCCCTCCCCTTTAGCCTCTTCCACCCCATCTCCCTCCCCCTTCGCCCCTTCCACCCCCCCCCCCCCCCCTTCCCCCTCCCCCCCCCCCCCCCCCCCCC
>ERZ651776.1013-NODE-1013-length-35943-cov-32.070011_pt1 | contig 35943 bp, 38 predicted proteins | sample MGYA00514761_ERZ651776 | MGnify/ENA metagenome assembly ERZ651776
ACTAATGGTAAGTCAGCTGCCATACACTCTCTAATTGGTTTTCCATTATCTAAACATTCAGCAGTAGCTAATAGTTCTAGATTTTTTTCAATAACATCAGCTATTTTAAGTAGCATGTTAGATCTTTCAGTTATTGATGTAACTCCCCAAGTAGGAAAAGCAGCATGTGCAGCATCTAATGCAGCCTCAACATCTTTTGCATCTGACCTTGGAACGGAACATATAACTTCATTATTGATTGGACTTACGTTGTCAAAATATTTACCTGATTTTGGTTCAACGAATTTTCCTCCTATAAAATTTCCATATTTTTCTTTAAATGGAAATTTGACATTTAAGTGAGACGTATCTAGTAACGGAGATCGTCCACCTTTTACTGTTTCTGTGCTCATTTTTATCCTCTCTCTTTTATTGTTATTCTTAAGCTTATTTTTTTTGATTGGTTTGTGTAACTTCTTTTTAGTCACACTCTTTTTAACTTTTTTAATAATCTTAGATTTTTTTTTAACTTTAGGTTTTGACTTTTTGGCTGTTTTCTTTTTTTTACCAGCCATCTTTTTTTTAATAGCCATAAAATATTTAAACAAAAAAAGATGATAATATCTATATTTTAAACATTAATTTTTCTACTTAAGATTGAATGCAACCTACATCTTGTGCTTAATTGAAATGTGTCTAATATTTTAATTATGAGAGAAGATAAAAAACAAGAATTACAGTCTGCTACATTTGAAAGATTGCTCAAACATCTAGATGAACGAAAAGATGTTCAAAATATAGATATTATGAACCTTGCTGGCTTTTGCAGAAACTGTTTATCAAAATGGTATCGAGAAGAAGCAGAGAAAAAAGGTATTGAAATTTCAGACTTAGATGCACGTGAGCATGTTTATGGTATGCCTTATTCTGAGTGGAAAGAAAAATATCAAAAATAATTATTTTTCTTTAAGCCTTGGAAAAAGTTCTACAAAATTACAAGGTTTATGATTTATATCTAACTGATGTTTTAAAATTCCATCCCAGGCATCCGTTACTCCCCCTGAGGAACCTGGCAAAGCAAATACATACTTGCCATTAGCTAGTACTGCACAAGCTCTAGATTGAATGGCCGATGTACCAACTGTTTTTAAACTTATTGTTCTAAACACCTCTCCAAAACCTGGAATATGTTTGTCAGCTATCTCGTTTACTGCCTCTGGTGTAATATCTCGACCTGTAAGCCCAGTGCCCCCTGTTGTAATTACAACATCTATTTCAGATTGATTAATCCAATCTTTAAGGATTTTAATAATGTCATCTTTGTTATCTTTACAAATTTTTCTATCTATTAATTTATGTTTAGCCTCTTCTATTTTTTTTACTAAGATCGCACCGGACTTATCGTTCTCAAAAGTTCTGGTGTCCGTAACAGTTAAAAGTGCTATATTTACAATCATAAATTTAAAATAATTATTATGATTATATTATCATTTTTATTTCTTCTAACAGCAACTTTATACTCTAGTGTTGGATTTGGAGGTGGTTCTACGTATTTAGCTCTTCTGTTAATTTGGGATGTTCCTTACTTAATCTTTCCTGTAATTGCCCTCTTTTGTAATATTATTGTCGTATCAGGAAATTGTATTAATTATATTAAAGCTGGAAATATCAATCTTAAGATCCTTGCCCCATTTTTAATATCATCTGTCCCACTTGCATTCATAGGTGGCTCTTTATCAATAAATAAAGAAATTTTTGAAATTTTACTTTTTGTAGTCTTAACACTAGCAGGAGCTCTACTTCTTGTGAAATTTAAATCTTTTGATCAAAAGATTGAAGTTTATAAAAAAATACCAAAAATGTTATCATTATTAATAGGCGCATCTATTGGATTTGTGTCTGGTGTAGTTGGAATTGGTGGTGGAATTTTCTTAAGCCCCATATTGTTATTGATTAGAGCAGATAAAGTAAAAAATATTGCAACTGCCGCATCATTATTCATACTGATTAATTCTCTATCAGGTCTTGCTGGTCAATCTACAAAGTCATCAACAATAAATGGGCTTTACGATTATTGGCCTTTATTTCTGCTTGTTTTAATAGGCGGTCAACTAGGAAACTATTTAAATCTTAAAATTTTTCCTGCAAGAATGTTGGCTCTAGTGACATCAGCACTTGTCATATTTGTCGCTATTCGAATAGGATTGAAGTTGTTTGCATAACGGAAGTATTAAATTATTATAGATAAAATATGAAAACATTTAGAGCTTTTGGACCAACTATAGGAAAAACAAAGTTATCCAAAAAAATTATTAGTATATTAAATAATCACGTTGATAAGACTCAATCATCTATAAAAAATGATTATAGTTCTAAACTAGCAAGTCAAATTAAGAGTGAAATCAAGATACCTAAAACAATAGTTAATAAAAATTTGTCTAAAGAAATAATAAAAAATATCAAAGTTTATCTTGATAAGTCAGAAGTTAAAAAAATTAAAGAAATTAAGATAATTAACCTATGGGTAGTAAGACAATTAAAAAATGAGTATAACCCCATTCATTATCATGGAGGACAATTATCAGGGGTTGGCTATCTTAAAATCCCAAAAGATATGAATCAAAATAAATTTCTTAAGAATAAAAAGATTAAAACTAATGGAACTATTGATTTTATCAATGGTCAAAAAAATTTTTTAAGTAAAAGCATCTACAATTTAAACCCTAAATTAGGGGATTTATTAATTTTTCCCAATTATTTAATGCACACAGCTTACCCATTTAATGTTGATGGTGAGAGAAGATCCTTCTCATTTAATGCTAAAATATTATTTAAGAAGTGATTTACTAATCAGTCTATTAGATATATAAATACATTAACCGATTTGATCCATATTGCAGGTACTAACTGCTAAAAAGGAAATCATTATATAATTGGTAAAGGTAGTTGGACTATATTGTGCACCTGGCATAAAGCCAAAGCACTAAAAAAGTAAGGAGTAAGAATGGATATTAATTTTTTTAAAACAACACGAATTCTAGATGGTGGTATGGGGCAAGAATTATTAGCTCGTGGTATGAAGCCTAATGGAACATTGTGGAGTGCTAATGCATTACTTAAAGAAGAATATCATCAGCTATTATTAGATACTCATTTAGATTTTATTAAAGCTGGAGCTGAAGTTATTGTTACCACAACTTTTACAACTAGAAGAGTTAGGTTACGTGATAATAAAGTTGAGGATAAATTTGAATACCTAAATAAAAAAGCTGGGGAGATAGCTCAAAAAGCTAAAAAACAATTTCCACATATTTTTATAGCTGGGGGTCTTCCACCTCAATATTTAACTTACGAAGAAGACACGAGAGCAGATGAAGAAATTAAACAAAATTTTTATGATCAAGCAAAATTACTTGATCCATATGTTGACTTTTTTTATTTAGATGTTTTATCAAGTGTTAAAGAATTCAAACTAGCAATTGAAGCAATCCAGGATTTCAAAAAACCTTATCTGATGGGTGCACACATATCTGAGGGTGTTAATCTTCCAAGTGGTGAAAAAATATCTGATATTATAAATAATATTGACCACAAAAATTTACTTGGATTAATCTTATCTTGTATTTCACCTGAAAATTTTTCTAAAAATTTGGAAGAGGTTAAAAATTTAGGTATTCCTTTTGGATTTAAGTTTAATGCATTTGAAACAACCAAGCCCAAAAACGGATATACTAATCACTATAATAAAAGCAAAACAGGGAATCCTAATGAGTTTTTAGGTCAAAGAAAAGATTTAACACCTGAATTTATGGCTAAATTTGTTAAAAAATTTAAAGAAGATGGTGCAACTATTTTGGGTGGATGCTGTGAAACAAGACCAGCACATATTAAAGAAATGTCTAAAATTATATAGTTTTATTATTTCATATTTTTTTCGATATATTTCTAACAAATAGCACTAATTATTGAACTATTAAAATGTCTTAAGTGTTAATAAAGTTAGCTAAAATTTATATTGATAAGCATTATGTTTAATAATATTTAAAAAAATAAATTAATTATTTTTTTTTAAGGATTCTACAAATTTATTTATAAGTAAAATTTTTTTAAAATAATATTGATAATCTTTTTTTTTTATCTTGTTTATTACCTCAAAAAAATATTTTTCGAATGCATTTTCTTTCTTCATTTTATAAATTTTAGTATTATTTTTTTCCTTAACTAATATATTTAGTGATTTATCATGTGGAGGTGAATAAACCCGGTTTAATTCTATTATTTTTTTGTCTGTATATATGCATAGATTATTCTGGTATTCACCACCAAACTTAAATTGTCCAGTATATATTTGGGTTGAAAAGTCAAAAATAAAATTTACAGAACTAATCATATTTAAAATATTTTTTTTTAAGATTATTTTTTTTGAAAAAATTTTTTTATTACAAAAAATATTTATTATAGATGAAGCATAACAACCCATATCCATTAAAACATCACCTTTAAATTTTTTTGAACTTCTAAAGTTGGAAATTATGGGATTAGGTATTACAAAATTAGTATTTATATACTTAATTTTTTCAACTCCTCCAGATAATTTTAATGCTGTAGATATTTGTGCATGATAATCAAAAAAAATAGCTTCAGTTAACAATCTTTTATTTTTTTTTGCTATACTAATTAGATTTTTAACTTTATTGAAATTTTCACAAAGAGGCTTGTCAACAATAACATGGTAACCATTATTAAGTGCTTTTTTTGCCCATTTATAATGAAGTGAATTTGGAAGAGAAATATATACAATATCTGCTTCAGATTTTTTAAGACCTTCTTCGTATGTTTTAAATTGAGCGTAAGCCTTTCCAATTTTATTTTCTTCAGATTTAGATGCAACACAAAAAGCAATATTATGTTTAACAAATGTTTTAATAATTATCTTTTTTGATAAATTAGAATGTCCTAATAGTAAAACTTTAAATTTTTTCATTAATCAAAGTACTTTATTGATATTTATACATCCAAATAACAAACGGCCTTCAATATCAACTTTTTTATTTTTTATATAATTAATCATTTGATTTTGAGAGATCCAAATGTAATTATTTGGGAATTTGTTACCTTGATGTTCTTCTAGCATAATAGCAATATTTCTTACCTCGCAGTGATAAAATCTACCACCTTCATCAGATATGATATTATCATATATTGATTTATAGATATTTTTTTTCTTATTAAGAAAGTATTTGCTTATGATATTTTTTTGCTCATTTGGTATGTCTAAATTATTTTTATAAGTAGCAAAGTCTGAAGTATTTACAGTACACGTAATTGTACTATTCTTTAAACCAGGCTTCAAAATATATCTACACAAGTAATGAATAGTATTATTCATTTTCTTTAATAAAAAACCAGCCATTGCAAGTTTATTACTTCTTAGCAATGGTTGGCTCCATTGCCCAACTTCTCTTTTGTTAGCAGAAATTTTTGCACCAATAACTGAAAAATATTTTCCATTTTTATGTGAAATATTTTTTTCTGTATAAATCCAATTATTTATTTTTGATAAGGAAGTAATTTTAGATTTAATAAAAAATTTTTTATCTTTTTTGTAGAAAAAGTTTTTTATCGTTGCGTCTGAATTATAAGGTTTATCAAATTTAGATTTCTTAATAAAAGATGAAAAAATTGAAATAGCATTCATATTTAATAAGCTTTTTTTTTTGATCAAATATTCCAATTCACTTCTGGAAAACCAATAAAATCCAGGAAGTAGATTTATTTTTTTTTTAATTTGAATAATAATGTTTGAATTAAATTTATTTAAATATCTAAAACCTTGTTCAGATTGATTTATAATATTTTTTTTATTTATACGTAAAAAATATTCTAAATAAGGTACTTTTTTACCTTTATGTACTTTGTTATAATTGCTTTTTGTTGCCTGAACAGTTGGAGATAATTGAATTTTATTCTTATTTCCAGGTTCAACTTTAGCTTGTAACAAGTATTTATTTTTACTTTTAATTATACCTAATATTCCGATTTCTTTTTGAATGATAATTGGTTGATCCCAATTTTTTTTAAAAAAATTTGAATAAACTTTTAAACCAACAATTTTAAAAAATTTACCACTCGTGTGTGTGATTTCTTTTTCATTAAAATTCCATTTATCTAAATTTGATAATTTAATTATATTGACTTTTAATTTATTATTTTTTTTTTGCTTTTTAAGCCAACTTGTGGTTTTTAAATTTAACATTTATTTATTAATAATGCGCACAAAAGGTACGTGAGTTATGAACTTACCACCCTTTTTTATAAATTCTTTTTCTTTTTTAATTATTTCATTTTTGAAATTCCATGCACCTAAAAATGCATAATCAACAGAATCCGTCATGCCTTTTTCAGGAGAAATAATAGGTAAATGTTGTCCTGGTGTAAACTTTCCCTGTTTATTTTTAGTAGTATCAGTGACGTAATCCAGATATTGGCATCCAATCTTACAATAATTAAAAATAGTTGTTGACTTGTAAGTAGCCCCATAACTTATTATTTTTTTGTTTTTGATTTTTAATTTTTTAAATAGATCAATCAAATTTTTTTTTGATTTTTTTACACGTTTAGAAAATTTTTGAAATGTTGAATATTTATTTAATCTAATTTTTTTTTCTGAACGTATAATTTGAATTAGTCTTTTAGAAGGTTTATATTTAGCATTTTCTTTACAAATATAATATCGCAGTGATCCTCCATGTGTACTAATTCTTTCTGCATCAAATAGTCTTAAGTTTGAATCTTTAACAACATTAGAGATTGCTAAAGCTGAAAAGACATAAACATGTTCATCATAAAATTGATCATAAGAAGTATTTTTAATTACAGAAAATAATGAAGGATCTTCAATAATTAAAACTCCGTTATCAGATAGACTAAAGTTTATAGCGTGAAAACTTTCTTTAATGTTAGGGATATGTGAAATTGTGTTGGCAGAGAAAATTATGTCAGCTTTTTTGGAAAATTTAAATATCTTTTTAGCTAATTTTTGTGTCCAAAACTCTGAATATGTTTTGAAATTTTTTTTAGTTATAATAGCTAAATTTTTACAGGGCTCTACTGCTATGACATTCTTTTTGGAGAAATTCTTTATAAAAACACCATCATTACTTCCAATTTCCATAATAATTTTTGGATTGAATCTTTTTTTTATTTTATTTGCTATATCTTTAAATGCCTTTCTCATTGTCTTTGATTCTGAAGCTCTATGAGCATATTCATCTGTATATTGTATTTTTGGGTCTACAGGATTTGTAACTGATACTAAATAATTCTTACTATTGAATGAAACTGATAAATTATAAAAAAATTCATTAGATAAATTTTTTTTTGCATTTGATTTCAAAAATGAATTTGCTATCGGTTGTCTTCCTAAATTAAGAAATTTTTTTATCATTTGTTATTATTAAAGTTATTTGTATTAATACATGCAAAATAAATTAATTAAATAGATTATTTGTATATAAAAATGATATAATGAAACAAAAATATCTCTTATAGAAAATTTTGATTAAATTAAACTTTTTTAATAATATTTAATATGACAAATAATTTTTACAATGATTTAACTATTGTTATTGTAGCTTATAATTCTAATGAACTACTAATAGAGTGTGTAGATAATGTTAAGGAATTTAAGGTTATCATTGTTGATAATGGTAAAAATGAAAAGATCTTTCCAAAGCTAAACTATCAAAATGATAATATTAAAATCATCACCAAAAAAAAAAACTTAGGCTTTCCAAAAGCTATAAATTTTGCTGTTGATTACATTAAAACAAATTATTTTTTGATATTAAATGCAGATACATTTATCTCAAAAGAGTCAATAATTAGTCTTCTGAAAACCTGTAAGAAATATGACAAGTGTGGAGCAGCAGCTCCAATAACTGAGCTTTCTAGAGATGGTTATGACTTATTTCCAGAAAATGGAAAAGGTATCAAAAGAACAGATAGTGAAAAAAAAAAAGCTATGATGTTTCATAATTTCAAGCCTGATGCAGAAATTTGTGTAGAAGTGGCAAAACTTGGCTTAATGATAAACCTAAAAAATTTTCTTACTGTAAAAAAATTTAATGAAAATTATTTTATGTTTTGGGAAGAGATTGATCTTTGTAGAAAATTTAGAGAACATAATTTTAGTGTAATAGTAAATCCTCTAGCCACACTAACTCATAAGGAAAAAAAATCATCTAATAGAGATTTAATTACTTTTTTGATTAAAAATTTTCATTTAGAACTATCACCGTTAATTTATTTTAAAGTTAAAAAAACCTCTAGTATTTTATATTTTAGGTTGTTAAAATATACTTTTAGAACAATTTCTTATTTGTGTATTTTAAGTTTAAAGAAATCCTTAAATAATATTTTAAAATTAGGCGCAGTGATTTACTATATATTTTTTTATTAGTAATTTTTGCTAGCTTTTTTTACAAAGTAAATTCCTACTACTACAGCAAGTAATGATACCAGTACTTTGGATGTTATCATTTCTTTAAGAAAGATGTAGCTTAAAATAATTCCAAAAATAGGTATCAAATAAGAGACTTGGGATTGAAATATTAATCCATTATTTTTTAAAATTTTAAATCTTAACAACCAAGCAGCTCCTGTTGAAACCATTCCTAAATAAACTACTGATATTGTGGACTCTATACTGGGTACTGAGTTCCAAGGCTTTTCAAAAAAATAAACTAAAGGTAGTAAAATTAAAACAGCCCAAATTAATATAGATCCTGTTACGTTTTCATTTTTCTTTTTACTAATTTTAAGGGTTAGAACGCCACCAACAACATAACATGTTGATCCAAGTAAGATTAATAATGCAGAAATAAAATTGTTATCATTAATCAGTATGTCGTCAGAAAATAAATAAATAATTCCTGCAAAACCAATTAAAATTCCAAAAGTTTTAAGTGCATTAAATTTTTCATTTTTTGTGTAAAAATGACCTAATACAGTTGAGCTTAATGGTGTTGTAGACATTAATATTGCTGCCAAGTTACTTTGTACTGATTTAACACCGTAAGCTATTAGAAAAAAAGGTAAAACTAAATTTACAAAACCTATTATAGCAAACCAATACCAATCTTTAGAGAATGCCTCCACTCTTATTTTTTTGTAAAAACATAATAATAATACTGGAATAGATCCAAAAAAAACTCTTAGAAAAGCAATTGTAACAGGGCCAAAAGACTCTGTTGCAATTTTAATATTAAAAAAAGCTGAAGCCCAAATTAAAGCTAGAATTACTAACAGTATATAATCAATTAATTTAGGTTGTCTCATTCAGTTATATTTTCAACTTTTCCATTAGTGATTTTTTGAATATTGGTAAAATTTATTTTAAATACACAATTTGGATGTCCTGCTGCTGCAAATAGCTCATTAAACCTTTCTAGGGAATTGTCTATAATAATTTCGATTTGCTTTAAATGACCAATGGGTGATACACCACCAATTGTATATCCTGTTTGAGATTTTACGTCCTCTGGATTTGCCATTGAAACATCTTTTTTGTTAATTATTTTTTTTATTTTATTCAAAGAGGCTCTCTTATCACCTGCAACCAAACAAAGTATAAAACTATCATTTGTTTTAAATAATAAACTTTTAACAATTGCTCCAACATTACAACCTAATGCTGTTGCCGCATCTTGAGCTGTTCTTGCTGATTTATCTAAAACAATAACCTCTAAGGATTGATCAAAATTCTTCAGAGATTTCTCGGCTCTTTTAACTGGCTCTTTGTCTAATAAACTCATAATTCAACTAACAATTGATTGATAATTTAACAAATAATGATGTAATTCATATGTAAAAAACGCATAGGTGTTATTAATTAATCAAGCAATATAATTAAGATATTTTTTGATAATTTAATTTAACAAAATTTAAAAAGGAGAGATCATGAGTGCCAAAAATGTACTAAAATTCATTAAAGAAAAAGAAGCAGAGTTTGTTGATTTAAGATTTACTGATCCAAGAGGAAAACTTCAACATTTAACTATGGATTCTACAATTGTAGATGAAGATATGTTAAATGATGGTGTGTTTTTTGATGGGTCATCTATCGCCGGATGGAAAGCTATCAATGAGTCAGACATGATTTTAAAACCTGATACTTCAAGAATGATCATGGATCCATTTACATCTCATAATACGTTAGTACTTTTTTGTGACATCCTCGATGCAGTAAAGAAATCTCCTTATGACAGAGATCCAAGAGGAACAGCTAAAAAAGCTGAAGAGTATTTAAAGAAATCTGGTATTGGTGATAAAGCTTTTTTTGGTCCTGAGCCTGAATTTTTTGTTTTTGATGATGTAAGAATTAACAATGATCCAAACAATACTGGTTTTAAAATAGACAGTAAAGAAGGCCCTTATAATTCAGGGACAGAATATGCAAATGGAAATATGGGACATAGACCTCCAGTAAAAGGTGGCTACTTTCCTGTTCCTCCAGTAGACAGTGAACAAGATATGAGAAGCGAATATCTAAAAAGTCTAAAAGAAGTTGGGATTAAAGTTGAAAAACATCACCACGAAGTAGCTCCAAGTCAACATGAACTTGGAATGTATTTTGGTACTCTGGTTGATCAAGCTGATAATGTTCAGTTATATAAATATGTAGTTCAAATGGTTACTCATTCTTTTGGAAAAACTGCAACATTCATGCCAAAACCAATTGCAGGTGATAACGGTTCTGGAATGCACATTCACCAATCAATATGGAAAAATGATAAACCAGTTTTCTCTGGAGATGCATACGCTGGATTATCAGAGACTGCACTTCATTACATTGGTGGAATTTTAAAACATGCTAAAGCAATAAATGCATTTTCTAATTCTACTACTAATAGCTATAAAAGATTGATACCTGGCTTTGAAGCTCCAGTGCTACTTGCTTATTCTGCAAGAAACAGATCTGCTTCTTGTCGTATACCAATTTCATTAAGCAAAAATGGAGCAAGATGTGAAATAAGATTTCCTGATGCCTCAGGTAATCCTTATCTTACTTTTGCTGCAATGCTTATGGCTGGACTTGATGGAATTAAAAATAAGATACATCCAGGAGAGTCGTTTGATCAAGATCTATATGATTTACCTCCTGAAGAAGTTAAAAATATTCCAACTGTTTGTGGTTCATTAAGAGAAGCAATGGAAAATCTAGATAAAGATAGAGAGTTTTTAACTGAAGGTGGAGTATTTACTGACGATCAAATTGATGCTTACATTGCATTAAAATTTGAAGAGATACATAAATTTGAACATGCACCTCATCCTGTTGAGTTTGAGATGTATTACAGTAGTTAAATATAATTACTGTCTAGTTGTTGCTATTGTATCTTTGTTAATTCCTTTTTTAACAACGTAATCCTGTGTGCCATTAGCACCAGTATTTACCTCTGTTCTAAGAGTTTTAAAAAAAGTTCTTTCTTTTAAAGACTTCTCCAGTGATTTAACAAGATTTTTAAATTCAAATTTATTCATATCCAATTAATACACTAGATATGTGTTATTTGCAATACAGATATGCGTATAATTAATATCAAATTTTAAAAGACTCTCCACAACCACAACGTTCAGACTCATTGGGGTTATTAAAGACAAAAGAGGATGAAAATTCTTCCTTTTTATAGTCCATTTCTGTGCCCAATAAATACATTACAGCTGCTGCATCAACAAAAACTTTAACACCCTTATCTTCTATAATTTCGTCTGTAGGATTAATTTCTTTTGCATACTCCATAACATAAGACATTCCAGCACAACCCCCAGATTTAACTGCAACTCTTACACCAATAGAATTTGATTCTTTATCTGACATTATTTCTTTAATTCTATTAGCCGCATTATCGCTTAATCTGATTATAGGATTCATTATAAATTTAACTCCAGTTTAGCAGCTTCTGACATCATTGATTTATCCCATGGTGGCTCAAACACTAAATCAAGATCCACTTCTTCTATACCCTCTACTTGCATGGCGCTGTCTTTAACTTCTTTAGGTAAGCTTTCAGCAACTGGACAGTTTGGAGTGGTCAATGTCATTATAATTTTAGCCTTATCATCTTTTACTTTAACATCATAAATTAGACCTAATTCATAAATATTAACTGGTATTTCAGGATCATATATTTTTCTAATTTCAGCTATTACTTGTTCTCTTAAGTCCATAATTTAATCTAATCTTTCAGTATTAATTTCTTCTTGAGTATTGTCAATTGCAGAAACTAAAGTATGCCATGATAAAGTTGCACATTTAACTCTCATTGGATATTTTTTTACTCCAGATAAGCACATTAATTTGGTTTTTTCATCCTCTTTTAAATTTTCTGAATTTAATTCAGGGTTTTCTTTTATCATTCCTAAAAAATCTTCAACAATTTCTTTAGCTTCATGTTCATTCTTACCTTTAATTAAGTCTGTCATAATTGAGGCTGACGCCATTGAGATAGCACAACCACTACCTTCAAAAGAAATATCTTCTACTATTTTTTGTCCATTAAGTTTTAAATAAACATGTACATTATCACCACATAAAGGATTATGTCCTTTAGCATCTTTATTAAAATTTTCAGTTTTTCTAAGATTGCGTGGATTTTTACCATGCTCTAGTATTATTTCTTGATATAATTCTTTTAAGTTCATTTTTGGTTAAATATTTTTTTACAATTATTTATTGCATCATTAAGTGTATCTAAATCTTCTCTTGTATTATAAATTCCAACAGATGCTCGCGAACTTGCAGGTATATTTAATTTATCATGTAGAATTTGACAGCAATGATGACCCGCTCGAATTGCAACTCCATCTCCATCTAAGATAGTTGCTACATCATGTGGGTGAATACCCTCAATAGTAAAAGATAAAACCCCACCTTTATTTTTAGGATTACCAATTAATCTAACTGAGTTATTTTTTTGTAATAGTTCCTGCCCATATTCAACTAAGTCAGCTTCATGTTTCACCACATTATCTATACCAATTCTTTCTAAAAATTTAATAGACTGATCAAATGCAATCACTTGAGCTGTAGCCATAGTTCCTGCCTCAAATTTATTAGGAAGATCGCCATAAGAAATTCTATCTTTTTTAACCTCATTGATCATTCCACCACCACCTTGATATGGAGGCAATTCTTCTAACCATTTTTTTTTACCATACAAAACACCTAAACCAGTAGGGCCATACATTTTATGACAAGAAATAGCATAAAAATCACAATCAAGATCTTGCATATCTAATCTTAAATGAGGAGCACCCTGACAACCATCAACTACAACAATTATTCCTTTTGAATGAGCAAGCTCTGTTATTTCTTTAATTGGCAAAATCGCACCAGTAACATTTGATAAATGTGTAATTGAAATTATCTTTGTTCTCGAAGTTATTCTTTTTTCAATCTCTTCTAAAGTAACTTCACAATCATCATTGATTTCAGCAAAATTAATTTTTATGTTTTTTGACTTTCTCAGAAAATGCCATGGTACATAGTTAGAATGATGCTCCAATTCAGTGATAAGTACCTCATCACCATCTTGTAAATAATTTTGACCTAATGTATTGGCAACTAGATTTAGCGCTTCTGTTGCACCTTTTGTAAAAACAATTTCATTTTTATCTTTAGCATTAATAAACCTTTGCACTGAAGTTCTTGTATTTTCATATAAATTAGTAGCAGCAACTGCAAGATAATGAACACTTCTCCCTACATTTGAAAATTCTTTAGTATAAAATTCATTAATTCTATCCGTTACAACCTTTGGTTTTTGTGAGGAGTTTGCACTATCAAGATAAACTAAATCATTATTTTGAATTTTTTCATCAAAAATTGGAAACTCTTTTTTTATTGTGTCTATATTCATTCTTTAATTCCAATCAAATTCTTTATTAAATGTTTAATTTCGGAGTCTGTTATTTTTTCTATTACATCGAGTAAAAACCCATTAATTAAAAGCTCTTTTGATTGTTGATAACTTAACCCCCTGGACATTAAATAAAATATTGAGTCTTCATTTAAACTACCTGAAGCAGAACCGTGTGAACACTTCACATCATCTGCATAAATTTCTAGTTCTGGTTTTGCATTAAATTCTGATGCTTTATCTAATAAAATTGCTTTACTAAGTTGATATCCATCTGTTTTTTGTGCTTCTGAATTAACAAATATTTTTCCTTGATACACAGCTTTGGAACTATCATCTAAAATACTTTTAATTAATTGATAACTTTTAGTATTTTCTGTTAAGTGATTTATAGTAGTTCTAATTTCATGATGTCTATCATCAGAGAGTGAAAAAATACCATTTATAAACGCTGATGAATATTTTCCTTTTAAATTACAATTAATCTCATTCTTAAAAAAATGTGATCCTGATGATAAAACGAATGTTTCTGATACACTATTTGTGTCTTGTTCAATATTGTTAAAAGAATATTTTACATTCTTATTTTTTATTTTATCAATTTTATAATTTTTTAAAATTGAATCTTGTTTTAAATCAAAATTGTAAAAAATATTTAAAAAATTTTTTTCTGAGTTGTCGTTAAATAAATCTATTAATCTTAAAGAACTATTTTCTTCTAATTTAAACTCTAGTCTTAAATTTACATTTTTAGACTTAATTTTATCGTTTGTTGTGTGATAGATTATTAAGGGTTTTGCTAATTTGTAATCTTTTTTAATTAATATTTTATAAGATTTATTAGTAAAAGCCTTATTTAAATCAATTAAAGAATTAAATTTATTAGACCTATGCTTTATTTCTAGCTCATCAATTATTTCTATTTTATCTTTTTTTTCATAATCAAAATCAATCTTTTCAATTCTACCATTTATAAATACAATCTTGTTATGCTCGAACTCTCCTACAAATACAGATTTGTCAATTTTATTTGAGAATGAATAATCGTTATAAAAACTAAGATCACCAATATTTTTTTTAATTATTTGATTGATATCAGAAAATTTCCAGTTTTCGTGTTTTCTGTTTGGGAAACCTGTTTTTATAAATTCATTTAAAGAACTTTGTTTAAGTTCAATATCTCTTTTGGAAAAACTTGAAGTTTTTATTGTATTATCAAAATCTATTTGAAGCTGTTCTTTCATAAATTAAAAATTTTCATAACCTTTTTTTTCTAGTTCTAATGCTAGTTCAGCTCCACCAGATTTGATAATTTTTCCATCCTTCAGTACATGTACAAAATCAGGCTTAATATAATCTAGTAGTCTCTGGTAATGGGTAATTATTAAAAAAGAGTTTTTCTTATCTCTTAAAGTATTCACCCCATCAGCAACAATTTTTAAAGCATCAATATCTAATCCTGAGTCAGTTTCATCTAAAATTGATAACTTTGGTTCCAGCAATGACATCTGTAAAATTTCATTTTTCTTTTTTTCTCCACCAGAAAAACCAACATTTAATTGTCTATTCAATTTTTCTTCATCAAACTTAAGTTCTTTTGCTTTTTCTTTTACTAATTTTAAAAACTCTATAGCATCAAGTTCTTTTTCACCTCTTGCTTTTCTCACCGCATTTAATGAGGTTTTTAAAAATATATTAGTATTAACTCCTGGAATTTCCAAAGGGTATTGAAACGCTAAAAAAATACCTTTATGTGCTCTTTCCTCTGTTTCTAGATCAAACAAATTTTTATTTTCAAAAAGAATCTCTCCTGAAACTTCATATCCTTTTTTACCTGATAAAATATTAGATAACGTACTTTTACCAGATCCATTTGGACCCATTATAGCATGAACTTCTCCTGGGTTTATATTAAGAGAAAGTCCTTTTAAAATATCTTTGTTGTCAATATTTGCATTTAATTCATTTATTTTTAGCATTAACCTACGCTTCCTTCCAAGCTGATACCAACAAGTTTTTGAGCTTCAACTGCAAATTCCATTGGTAATTGTTGTAATACTTCTTTACAAAATCCATTTACAATTAACCCAACTGCTTCTTCTTGGTTTAAACCTCTTTGTTGACAATAATGTAGCTGTTCTTCACTTATTTTAGAGGTTGTCGCCTCATGTGCTATATTAGATTCAGAGTTTTTATTTTTAATATAAGGCACAGTATGTGCTCCACATTTATTCCCCATTAATAATGAGTCACATTGAGTATAATTATTAGAATTTGTTGCTTTTGAAGAAATGTCAACCAAACCTCTGTAGGTCATGTCTGAAAATCCTGCACTTATTCCTTTGGAAATAATTTTACTTTTTGTATTTTTTCCTAGATGTATCATCTTAGTACCAGTATCAGCTTTTTGATGATTATTTGTAATTGCAATTGAATAGAATTCTCCAACAGAATTATCTCCTTTTAAAATACAGCTTGGATATTTCCAAGTGATAGCAGAACCTGTTTCTACTTGTGTCCAAGAAATTTTAGAATTTTTACCTTTACATAAACCACGTTTAGTAACAAAATTATATATTCCACCTTTTCCATCTTTATCTCCAGGATACCAATTTTGTACTGTTGAATATTTTATTTCTGCATCATCTAATGCTATTAATTCTACGTTAGCAGCATGTAATTGATTTTCATCTCTCATAGGAGCTGTACAACCCTCTAAATAACTTACGTAGCTTCCTTTATCAGCAATAATCAAAGTTCTTTCAAACTGACCTGTGTTAGATGCATTTATTCTAAAGTAAGTTGATAATTCCATTGGACATCTTACACCTTCTGGTATGTAAGCGAATGAACCATCTGTAAAAACAGCAGAATTAAGAGTAGCAAAAAAATGATCAGTTGTAGGGATTACAGATCCTAGATATTTTTTAACTAACTCTGGGTGATTTTGAATAGCCTCAGAGATTGGACAAAAAATAATTCCTTGTTTATTTAATTCTTCTCTAAAAGTAGTAGCAACTGAGACTGAGTCAAATACTGCATCTACAGCAATGCCGTTTAATCTTGCTTGTTCTTGAAGTGGGATGCCAAGTTTTTTGTATGTTTCTAAAAGTTTTGGATCTAATTCATCTAAACTTTTAGGTTTATCATCCATACTTTTAGGTGCAGAATAGTAATACAAATCTTGGTAATCAATTTTTGGATATTTTGGTTTTTGCCAATCTGGTTCTTTTAATTGTTTGAATCTTTCAAATGCTTTTAATCTAAAATCAAGCATCCAGTCAGGTTCTTTTTTAATATTTGAAATAAATTTAATTACATCTTCATTTAAACCTTTCGGCGCTTTCGTACTTTCAATATCAGTTGAAAAACCATATTTATAATCTTTCAACTTTTCTATTTCTTTTTCTCTAGCGTCCATTTTAATTTCTACTTTCTGTAGTATTGCTTATAAGATCTTTTAAATTTTTTTTTTCGAAAAAGTGGTTAATATGAATCTCTAATTCGTCCCATAAATTATGCGTAATACATTTTGATGTTTTACTATTACATCCTTTTTTCGACTCTTTTTTACACTGAACAGTTTTTACTTCTTCATCAACAGCATTAAGTATATCTGCAAGTTTAATCTCTATAGGTTGTTTATTTAAAATATATCCACCATTAGTGCCTCTAATACTTTTTACAATGTTATTTTTTTTTAGTTTTGAGAATATTTGCTCCAAAAAAACTAAAGATATACTTTGTCTTAACGATATATCTCTTAAAGATACTGGATTAATACTATTAAACTTTGCTAAATCAGCTAAAGCCATTACTGCATATCTGCCTTTTGATGTTAACTTCATATTTATCCTTATTTGTATGGGCTTTTTATATAAACCTGACTAAAATAGTCAAGTTTACTTTAATTAAAAAAGTTAACATATTGTCGCTCAGTTATGATAAATGTAATTTTTTTTTGAGAATAATAATCAATAACACTTATGGACAATAAAATAGTAGAAGTATTTATACCTGGACCAGCTGGAAGACTTGAGGCAAAATATTATAAAAGTAATAAAACTACATCACCGATAGCTTTGGTTTTACAACCACATCCACAATACGGTGGAACTATGAACAATAAAATTGTTGTTGATACTTTTCATGCCTTTATGGAAAATGAGTTTTCTGTTTGTAGAGTTAATTTTAGAGGTGTTGGAAAAAGTGATGGAGAGTTTGATAACGGACAAGGAGAATTAGCAGATGCTGCAGCAGCACTCGATTGGATAGAAAGAGAAAACTTTGATAATTCTCAATGTTGGGTTTCTGGTTTTTCGTTTGGTTCTTTAATAGCAATGCAATTACTAATGAGAAGACCAGAAATAAATAGATTTATCGCTATATCTCCACAACCAAATGTTTATGATTTTTCATTTTTGTCTCCCTGCCCAACTTCTGGACTAATGATATATGGAAAGAATGATGAGTTAGTTCCTGAAGAACATATTAATGAATTGAATAAAAGATTAAGTGCTCAAAAAGGAATTGATGTAAACTTTCAATCTATTAATGATGCTAATCATTTCTTTTCAAAATCAAGTGAAGTTTTAATAAAAAATATAGATAAATATATTAAAAAAGAATCAGCTTTATTTTAAAAATTTTCCACTAAAATCCCACCTGTACAAGATGCGTTAACATTTGTTGTCTTTGGAAATGAGATTGGTAAATTTAGATAAGATCGTATTGCAAGATATGCAAAAGCTTGGGACTCTATAAAATCACCATCAATATTATAATCATCAATTAAGTTTATATTGATATTTTTTGAAGTTTTTTTATTTATACTATTAATCAAGTAAATATTTTTTCTACCTCCACCACATACTAAAACTTTTAATTTATCATTTTTTTGTGTAATTAATTCATGTAATGCAAAAGAGATTATTGTTGCTGTATAATCTGTTAATGTTGAAAGACCATCTTCTAAAGAAAGCCCACGTATAAAATTTAAACTAAAATCTTTGACATCATAAGAGATATGTTTTTTATAAATCCTATCAAAGTTATCTATTGCTTGATTTAGGATTATTTCATTAGTTTTTCCATCTTTTGCAATATTTCCATCTTCGTCATATCTTTTATTAATCTTACTTCTTACCAATTCATCTAAAAGACAATTCCCAGGACCTATATCATAGCTGATTAATTCAAGATCTTTTTTAGAAAATATATTAGTGATATTTGCTATGCCTCCAATATTTAATATACAAGTTGGAAGTTCAATTTTATTTTGATTAATTAGTAATTGATGAAAAATTGGAGCTAAAGGTGCTCCCTGCCCTCCATTTTTTATGTCATTATCTCTAAATCTATAAACTACTTTTTTTCTTATAAGGCTTGATAACAAATTTCCATCTCCTAGTTGTTTGGAGATTTTTTCGACTGGGTTATGGTAGATAGTTTGACCATGAAAACCAATTAAATCTATTTTCTCAGAACAGCTTTCAATGATTTCTTTTGAGATGTTTGCATGATAGATAGTAATTTCTCTCTCTAAATCAGCAATTAATTTAGAATGTTTGACAAGATCTTTTAAGGTAATAATATTTTTTCTTAAATTAGTGAGATTTTTGTATATTTTACTGTCATATTCATAATATTTATCAAAAATTCTTTCATAACTATCTTTGCCATTAGATTTTATAACAGATGCGTCCACACCATCCATTGATGTTCCACTCATAAGACCTAAAGCGGTATAATTTTTATCCATTCTTATTTTTTTTTATTAAAATTTGTATATTGTAGAACTATAGACTTATGAATAAATTTTTAAAAGAATTTAAAGATAGAGGTTTCTTCTATCAGTGTACAGCTGAAGCGGACCTATCAAAGTTACTCGATAAAGAAAAAATTAATGCTTATATTGGTTTTGACTGTACGGCTGAAAGCCTGCATGTGGGAAGCCTACTTCAAATAATGTGCTTAAGACTTTTACAAAAGCACGGCCATCGTCCAATCGTTTTGCTTGGTGGGGGTACTACTAGAATTGGGGATCCATCTGGAAAAGATAAAACCAGAATAATTTTATCAGAAGAAGAAATTGAAAAAAATATTAAAAATATTGAAAAGATATTAAAAAATTTTCTTGATGAGAAAGATCCAAAAACAAAACCAATATTTGTAAATAATTATAGTTGGCTTAAGGGTTTAAATTATATTTCATTTTTAAGAGATATTGGCAAGCATTTTACAATTAATAAAATGTTGAGCTTTGACAGCGTCAAAACTAGACTCGAAAGAGAGCAGTCATTAAGTTATATGGAATTTAATTACATGATATTACAAGCTTATGATTTTTTAGAATTAAATAAAAAAGAAAATTGTATGCTACAAATTGGTGGATCTGACCAATGGGGAAATATAGTAAACGGTGTTGAATTAATAAAGAGACATTCTAATAAGCAAGCATATGGCCTTACAACTCCATTAATTACATTGGCATCTGGTGCTAAAATGGGAAAAACTGAGTCTGGTGCTATATGGTTGGATAAAAAATCTCTTTCAGCCTATGACTACTGGCAGTTTTGGAGAAATACTGACGATAGAGATGTTTTAAAATTTATTAAAATTTTTACTAATTTAGAAGTTGATGAAATTGATAAAATTAAAAATACAGAAATTAATGAATTGAAAATTTTACTTGCAAATAATGCAACAAAAATGTTGCACGGTGAAGATGAGGCAAAAAAATGTGAGGCTTCTGCTAAAGAAACATTTTCTAATAATGCTTTAGGAGATACCTTGCCATCAGTATCTATAAGTAAAAAACAACTAGATGAGAAAATAAATATAGTTGAATTAATTATTTTGTCAAAACTAGAAAACTCTAAAAGTGAGGCTAGAAGATTAATTAAAGGTAATGGAGTTAAAATTAACAGTCAGATAATAGATGACGAGAAAATGATAGTCACAAAAAAATTATTTAATAATAATTTAATTAAACTTTCATTAGGTAAAAAAAGACATATTAAGGTAAAATTATCTTAATTGTTTTTTAACTTTTCCAAAGTTCTAGTAATAAATCTTGGAGTTAAAGTTTTAATTGGATTAACTGTTGTTTTTAACTTGTCTTTAGGACCTTTAATTTTAAAACTGACCCCAAAAACTCCTTCACCAACTTTTTTTCCAACCAAAATATTTCCTAACAATGGAATAGAGGCGATAGTCCTGTTAATGGTTGTGGCTGGAACTAATGTGCCCTTCAAACTAATTAAATTATCTTTTTCAATATAGCCCTCCATCATAATAGAAATCGCCGGACCAATTGCATACAGTTCATCAATTCTCATTAGTTTGTCTTTGCTTGTAAATTTTAACTCAAAATCGTCAAATCTTATTCCTTCGCCGGTTAATAAATCTGCAATCCCCTGTAAAGATGCTAAGGTCAATAATTTAGCTAAGACAGGAACTTCTTGAATTTTAAAATCACTTATTTTAAGCACAGACTCTGAAACGTTATTCCTCTTCACAGAATAAAAATCTAAAATTCCCTCTTCAAAACCTTTAATAAATTTATATGAACTTAATAAAGGCTTAGGATTTTCAGAATAAATTGTAGTGATTTTTTCATTATTTTCATTTGTATTAATCGTTAAATTTAATTTTTTATTATTAGGAAATGTGGACACTAAATCTGACTTATAAATCTTATTTTTTTTATAGATTATATTTCCGCTAAAATTATTAACAAAATTTTTAGAGTCCAAATAAATCTTTGAAATGTTGATATCGATAATTGTATTTAGATTTTCAAAAATTGATTTCGATATATTATCATTATTATTAATTTGATCTATTATATCTTTAATGTAAAAATTTTTCCCAGAAATCTTATAATTTTTTTTTTGCCTTTGAAGCTTAAGTTGATTTTTAATTTTTTCTTTATTTACTAGATTAATATCTATAAGATCTATTTTAGAAATTTCTAATTTTTTATTTAACTTTAAATTTTTTACTAAAATTAAATTATCATTCTCTTTTAAACTAATCTTATTAAATAAAATTTCTTGGTTATCTTTATAAACGCCATCTAAATTAATTGATAATGTTGAATTTTTTTTCTTTTCGAAATTTAATAACGGTATTAAAAGTAAATTTTTTTTTATATCTATATTAGTAGAAAAAATATGTTGGTTATCTTGTTGTTTGATTTGATAATCAATATTGTCATAAATGTCTTCATAACCTATCAATCCATTTCCATTTATTGAAAATTTATTTTTATTATAACTTAATAAAATTTTATTATTCTTAAGTTTTAAAGTATTTTTATAGTCTTTAAAATATTTTTTAAAATTTTTTAATTCATTAATATAAGTAAGACTTTTTAAATCAATATTGGATTTTAATCTAAAATCTTTAATTTTAAATTTTTCGTTAATGAAAAAAGAAACATCATTTGAAGAGCTGAAAATCATATTTTCAATTCCTTGATTTTTTAATTCACCTTTAAAAATTTTATTAAACTCATTAAAATTAAAATCTTTTTTATTTGTTTCTAATTTTGAATTTATATAAAAATTTTTATCTTTTTTTTGTATTTCTGTTATTGAGGATAGTATTGGTACTTGATTAAATTTAGTTCTTATATCTCTTAAATTAAATTGATTGTATTTAACTTCAAAAATAAAATTTAATTTTTCTATTTCATTGTTGTTTAATAATTTTAACTGTGTGTCTTTGACTATACCCTTTATAACATAATCATTTTTAATTTTTCCATTTTCATCAAAATTAAAATTAATATCTGCAATAATTGAACCTTCTTTTATAATTTTATTTAAAATTAGTAATTCTGTAGAATTTCTATAAATTCTTGATAATGTAATTACATCTCTAATTTTCAGGAATTTTGTAGATAGCTTAATGTCATCAATTATAAAATTTTCCTTAAAAAAAGATTTCAGGGGAATATTTGATGCAATATACTCTAATGATAATTTGTTTTTATCTATAAAAATTTCTGGGGCATAAGTTTTTACATTGATAGAAAGATCAAGTGGACTCAACATAAAATTTACGTCTTTCAATTTTACATCAATATTTGAGTTATTTTTTAATAATTGTTTAGTAATAACTTCATTAAACTTTTCTGTTTTAAGGCCAACTAAACTAAAATAAATGATTATTAAAATTGCAGTTACGAGCAATATTGAAAATATTTTAACTAATAATTTTATCATTTAATGTTATATAGCGAGCTCTCTAAAAAATCATCTAATTCCCCATCTAAAACTTTTTCTGGATTTGAACTTTCAAAATTTGTTCTATTATCTTTGATCAGTCTATATGGATGAAGAACATAAGATCTAATTTGATGACCCCAACCGATCTCTGATTTTGATGATTCTTGATTTTGATTTTTTTTTTCTATTTTTTTTAATTCAAAATCATAAAGTCTGGCTTTTAACATGTTCATACATGTTTCTTTATTTTTATGTTGAGATCTTTCATTTTGGCACTGTACTACAATTTTAGTTGGGATATGAGTAACTCTTACCGCACTGTCTGTTGTATTAACATGTTGTCCACCTGCTCCACTTGATCTGTATGTATCTATTCTGAGATCTTTTTCTACTATTTCTATATCAATATTTTCATCAACAACTGGATAAATCCATACACTTGCAAAACTGGTATGCCTTCTTGCACCTGAATCAAAAGGTGAAATTCTAACTAATCTATGAATTCCTGACTCAGCGTTTAACCAACCATAAACATAATCACCTTCAATTTTAATTGTTGATGATTTTATTCCTGCTTCATCGCCCTTATGTTCACTTATTAGTTCAGATTTAAATCCTCTTCTATCAGCCCACTTTATATACATTTTTCTTAACATTTCCGCCCAATCCTGGCTCTCTGTACCTCCAGCACCTGCATGAATTTCAATATAACAATCAAAACTATCACTTTCATTTGATAAAAAACATTTAGTTTCATTTTTTTTTGCAGATTTTTTCAAAATCTTAATATTTTCTAAAACTTCATTTATTACTGATTGATTTTTTTCATCTACAGCTAAATCATTTAATTCTTGTAGGTCAATTAGTGATTTGACAGAATAATCATATGATTTAATTAAATCCTCATATAATTTTTTTTCTTTAATTATTTTTTTGGAATTTGACTTATTTTGCCAGAAATCACTTTCTAGCATTTTTTGATTATTACTTTCTAACTTTGAACGAATATTGTGTTTTTCAAAGATACTCCTTAACTCTTTGATTAATTTTTTCTATTTCTTCTTTATGATTTAAATATTCATTTTCCATTAATAAAACCTTAATATACTATTGTTTTTAAATCTATTATTAATATCCAAATTTGAAAGAGTTTCATTTGGAATATTCTTGTAAGCTTCAATAATAGTTTTTTTTGACTGTATCATTGCCTTTTTACCAGTTACATGGTCGATAACCATCATAGAAATATTATTAGCAACTTTAAATGGTCTTGCATCTTGTTTATCAATTGCTTTTTTTACAAATTCTTTAAAAATTGGTAGTGCTGTTTTTGCACCAGTTTCATTTTTTCCTAGTGGTTTGGGGTTATCTGATCCCACATAAACTCCAATAGCTAGCTTAGATGTAAATCCAATAAACCAAGTGTCTGTGTTTTTATTTGTTGTCCCAGTTTTTCCAGCTAAATCCAAATTCAAATCTTTTAATTTCTTACCTGTACCATTTTGGATTGCTCCTTCAAGTATTGATGTAATTTGATAAGCTGTTTCAGAAGAGAATATTTGTGAAAAATCATCTTTGATTTCTGGATACGTTTTACTTAAAGGGGATATTTCATTACAATTTAAGCATTTTCTTTTTTCATTATTAAATATTGTATTCCCTTCACTATCTTGAATTCTGTCTATTAAAATTGGTTTGACTAATTTTCCACCATTAACAAAAGAGCAATATGCAGATGTTAATTTCAATAAAGTAGTTTCTGCTGAGCCTAAAGAAATTGACAGTAGTTCACTTGGCTTATCATAGATACCAAGTTGCTCAGAAAAATTGACTATTTTTTTTAAACCCAAATCTTGAGCAATTCTTACTGTCATTAAGTTTCTAGATTTTTCCAATCCCATTCTTAAAGTTGAGGGTCCATAAAATTTTTTTCCATAATTTTCTGGCTTCCACATTTTTAAGTCTGAACCTTGTTTTAAAACTAAAGGAGCATCTAAAATTAATGTTGATGGAGTGTATCCATTTTCAAGTGCTAAAGCATATATAAAAGGTTTAAATGCAGATCCTGGTTGTCTTAATGCTTGAGTTGCTCTATTAAATTCACTTTTTTTAAAACTGTATCCACCACTTAATGCCAGTACTCTACCTGTAAAAGGATCCATTACAACTATGCCTCCATTAACTTCAGGAAGTTGTCTTAAAGCAAATTCATTGTTATTCAAATTTTCTACATAGATAATATCCCCTACTTTAAATAAGTCCTTAAATTCTTTTTTTGTCCATGATATATTTTTATATAAAATTGACCCCTGCGATTTCTTTTCTGTTTCAATTTTTACAGAATACTTTTCAATAGTTTTTATAATTGCTAATTCCCAATTAATGGATTTTTCTAATCTAAACTTTTCTAATCCTTTACTCCAGTCTTTTAAATCTTTTTTGTTCAGGAGTGCTCCTCTCCATCCTTTTCTTTTATCATAACTTTCAAGGCCATCTCTTAGTGCCTTAGTTGCAATTTTTTGTAGATCTAAATTAATTGGTGTATTAATATTTAAACCCTGCTTATACACCTTATCATATCCAAATTTGTCAATGACATCTTTTCTAATATCTTCAACATAGTAACGTGTATTTTCAAGAAAAATTTTTTTTCGTTTTTTTAATAAAATTTTTTTATCGATGGAAGTTAAATATTCTTTTTTATCAATATATTCATTTTCAAATAAATTTTTCAAAACCAAATCTCTTCTAAATTTAGCTAATTCAATATTTTTATAAGGATTATATCTGCTTGGTGCTTTTGGTAAGGCTGCTAAAAGTGCAGCTTCTACATAGTTCAATTCACTTATAGATTTATCAAAATATTCTAAACTTGCCGATGCTACTCCATAAGTTCCTTCCCCTAGGTAAATTTGATTTAAATATAACTCTAGAATTCTTTTTTTTGAAAGTGCTCTTTCAATTCTAAAAGCTAAAATAGCTTCTTTTAATTTTCTGTTAAAACTAACTTCATTTGTGAGTAAAAAATTTTTTGCAACCTGTTGTGTAATAGTTGAAGCCCCTTCTAGTCTTTTCGATGACATAATATTAGAAATATTATTAATAACTGCTCTTAAAACACCTTTTGCATCTACGCCTGGATGATAAAAAAAATTTTTATCTTCTGCAGATAAAAAGGCATTAATTACTTTTTTTGGTATTGCCTGATAAGGTACAAAAATTCTTTTTTCTGTTGAAAAATCATTAACTAATTCTCCTTCTCCTGAATATACCTTGCTAGACACCGGTGCCTTATAATTTTTCAAAAATTTGTAATCTGGTAGATTATTGGAAAATGCCCATAAAACAGCAAAAATTGAAATTATAGAGAAAAGACTAACACTTAGTAATGATATTAAAATTTTTTTGATAATTTGGTGCATTTTAGTTTTATTATATATATGAATTTGTTAAAGTTAAGGCATCAAAATTCAAACAAAATTTAAAATTATTTAAATATAAATGAAACAATTAATTAAAAACATATGGAAAAAAATTTATACATTGATGCTTCGCATCCAAATGAAACAAGAGTTGTTCTTAAATCAGGCGAAAATATTGAAGATTACGAATACGAAGGTTTAAAAAACAATTTAATTAAAAATAATATCTACTTAGGAAAAGTAAGTCGTGTAGAGCCATCTTTGCAAGCTGCTTTTATTGATTTTGGAAGAGATAGGCACGGTTTTTTATCTTTCAATGATATTCAATCAGACTATTACCAAATTCCTTTGAGTGATCTTGAAAAAATTAAAGAACAAGAAGAAAAAGAAAGAGAAGAACTACAAAAAAAAAGTGAAAAAGAAGAAGAAAAAAATATTAGTGAAGGTAATTTAGACATAAATGATCCTGTTGAAATCAAAGTAGATTCAGAAATTGATGTTAATACCGCAGAAGAAATTTCACTTAACAGCGAGACTACTCCAGGTAAAAATGAGCAAGAAAATATAAATGAAAGTACAAAAAAACCAGAAAAGATATTTAGATTTAAAAGATATAAAATTCAAGAAGTTATAAAACCAAACCAAGTTATATTAGTTCAGGTATTAAAAGATGAAAGAGGTCAAAAAGGTGCTGCTTTAAGTACTTTTATTTCAATTGCAGGAAAATATATTGTTTTAATGCCTAACACTCCTAAAGGAGGGGGTATCTCTAGAAAAATTTTTAACCCAGGTGAAAGAAAAAAAATTCGGACTATTCTTAATGATATAATTATTCCAAAAGAAATGGGGTTAATTGTAAGAACTGCTGGTTCAAATAAAACTAAAAATGAAATTGATCATGATCTGCAAACTCTTATAAAAACTTGGAATGGTATAAAAGATAGCGCTTTAAATTCAATTGCACCATCATTAATTCATCAAGAAAGTGATATTATAAAAAGAACCTTGAGAGATATATTTGATGAAGATACTCAAAACATAATTATTGAAGGTAATGAAGGTTATAAAAAAGCTCAAAGTTTCATGAAAATGATGATGCCATCTCAAGTAAAAAAAATTAAAAAATATAGAGAAAAAATTCCTTTATTTTTTAAAGAAAACATAGAAGAAAAATTAAATCAAATTTATGACTCGGAGGTAAAATTAAAGTCTGGTGGATATTTGGTTGTGAATCCCACTGAAGCTCTAGTTTCAATTGATATAAACTCTGGTAGTTCAATAAAACAAAAAAATGTGGAGAGCACTGCGCTAGACACAAACCTTGAAGCAGCAGATGAAATATCAAGACAAATAAAAATTAGAGATCTTTCTGGTTTAATAATAATTGATTTTATTGATATGTTAAGTTTTGGTAATAGAAGATTGGTCGAAAGAAGACTTAAAGAAAAATGTAGATTAGATAGAGCTAGAATTCAAATTGGAAGAATCAGTAATTTTGGACTTCTTGAAATGTCAAGACAAAGACTGAGAGAAAGTGCTGTGAAATGGAAAGTAGCGCTCACAGACGAGTCTTTTGCTATGAAGGTATTAAAACTAGTAGAGGTAAAATCAGTTTTATCAAAAGCAAAATTTGTAGAACTTAAAATATGTGAAAAAATATCTGATTTTATGAAAGAAAATTTTATAGATGATTTAAAATATTTTGAAGAAAAAAATAAAATAAAAATAGATATTATTTCTGATAATTCTTTAATTATACCTGAATATATAATCAATCTTCAAAATAAAACTAAGAAAACAATTGAAACTATAGAATACGTTGAAAAATTAAAAAATCTTGAAGAAAAAAAAAAAGAAAGTAAATCTATTGAGATTAAAAAAAACAAAAAGCCTTATAAGAAAAAACCTCATTTTAAAAAAAAAAAATTCTATAAAAAAGCGGTTTAGATAATTCCTGATTTTGGAGAAGATGCATTTCCGTATAAAGTTTTTTCTATACGTCCAGCTAAGTAAGAATTTCGGCCAGCTATTACTGCGTCTTTAAATGCTGAAGACATTAAAAAGGGTTTTTTTGCTTTAGCTATAGCAGTATTAGCTAAAACTCCATCACAACCTAATTCCATTGCTATTGCAGCATCTGATGCTTGGCCCAAACCAGCATCTATAATCAACGGTAATTTTGTCTGGCTTCTTATTATTTTAATATTAGTTGTATTTTGAATACCAAGCCCTGACCCTATTGGTGCAGCTAAAGGCATAATTGCACATGCACCAACGTTTTCTAATCTCTTTGCCATTAATGGATCATCGTTACAATAAACCATTACCTTAAATCCCTCCTTAGTTAGCACTTCTGTTGATTTAAGGGTTTCAATCATATCTGGAAATAAATTTTTTTTGTCTCCAAGCACTTCTAATTTTACTAACTTCCAGCCACCAATTTCTCTTGCTAGTCTCAATGTTCGAAGCGCCTCTTCAGAATTGAAACATCCGGCTGTATTTGGAAGATATGTAATTTTTTTAGGGTCTATAAAATCCATTAATAAAGGTTTATTTCTATCTGAAATATTAACCCTTCTTACAGCTACAGTTACAATTTCTGCTCCAGAAATTTTAATAGCTTTTGCGCACTCATTCATATTTTTGTATTTTCCTGTTCCAACAATTAATCTAGAGTTAAATTTTTTTTTTGCTATTATCAAATTATCTTTTCTCAATTTTTAACCTCCTCCAATAAAATGAACTATTTCAATTTTATCATTATTTTTTAAGTTGATTTTGTTGAGTTTATTTTTATCTACTATTTCTAGATTTAATTCAATTGCTACTTTTTTTAGTGGAATCTTTAAGTGATTTATTAAGTTCAATAAGCTTAAATTATCATTAATTGATGATAATTTACCATTTACTCTAATTTTTATTTTTTTTATATTTTTCATACTATATAAGACTAGAATGGATAGTGATATTTTAATTCTTAACGGTCCCAATCTTAATCTATTAGGTCAAAGAGAACAATCACAATATGGATCAATAACTTTTGATCAATTGAAGAAAAATTGTTTAAAAAAAGCAAATGAATTAAATATAAATTTGGAATTTTTACAATCAAACATAGAAGGTGAAATCGTTACAATCATACAAGAGGCAAAGAAAAAATTCGATGGCATCATCATAAATGCTGCTGGATTTACACATACTTCCGTCGCTATTAGAGATGCATTAGACATTTTTAAAAAACCAATTATTGAGTTACACATCTCAAATATTTATAAAAGAGAAGAATTTAGACAAAAATCTCTAATTAGTGATATTTCTACTGGTGGAATTTTTGGTCTTGGTGATTATGGTTATATTTTAGCCATAATTGCAATGCAAAACATTATTAAAAATGAAAATAGATAAAAAAATAATTAAAGAATTAACTGATTATCTAAATGAATTCAATTTAACTGAAATTGAATATACTGAAAAAGATACAAAGATTAAAGTTTCAAAATCTTCATCATCTGTTTCAAGTCAAATCACTAGCGTTGCTAATCCATCACCAGTAACCAAAGAAAAAATTAGTGCACCAGTGTCAGGAACAGAAATTAAATCACCTATAATTGGTACAGCTTATCTAGCACCTGAGCCTGGAGCTAAAAAATTTTCAGAAGTTGGAAAAAAAATTAAAAAGGGTGAAACAATAATGATTGTTGAGGCTATGAAAACTATGAATCACGTGCCATCAACTGTTGATGGAATTATAAAAGAAATTTGTGTCGAAGATGGCCAACCAGTTGAATATGGTCAAACAATTATCATTGTTGAATAATGTTTAAAAAAATTTTAATTGCAAACCGTGGGGAAATTGCGGTTAGAATTATACGTGCATGTAAAGAATGGGGTATAGCCACTGTTGCAGTTCATTCTGATGTAGATAGAGACAGTATGCATGTAAGACTTGCAGATGAGAGTGTTTGTATTGGATCTCATCAACCAGCTAATAGTTATTTAAATGTACCAGCATTAATGTCTGCTATTGAACTTACTAAAGCAGAGGCTGTTCATCCTGGCTATGGTTTTTTATCTGAAAATGCAAACTTTGCTAAAGTCTTAGAAGAAAATAATATTAAGTTTATTGGCGCCTCATCAAAACTTATTAAAATGATGGGAGATAAAATTCAGGCAAAAAAAATTGCTAAAGAGCATGGGTTACCTGTTATTGAGGGTTCCGAAGGTGGTATAACAAATATAAAAGAGGCAAAAGAACTTTGTAAAAAAATAGGTTTTCCCGTTTTGATTAAAGCTTCTGCTGGTGGTGGTGGTAAGGGAATGAAAATTGTTCATAAAGAAGAAGAATTTGAGACATTATTTTCAACAGCAAAATCTGAAGCACAGAAATATTTTGGTAATGACGAAATATATATTGAAAAATTTTTTCAAAATCCAAGACATATAGAAGTTCAAGTATTGTCAGGAAAAAATAGAACAGTTCACCTACATGAAAGAGATTGCTCTGTTCAAAGAAGGCATCAAAAACTAATAGAAGAAACACCCAGCCCAGTTTTAACTGATGAAATTAGAAAAGATCTTTTTGAAAGAACTGTAAATATGGTTAGTAAAATTGGTTATGAGGGTGCTGGAACTGTGGAATTTATTTATGAAGATGGAAAATTTTATTTTTTAGAAATGAATACAAGAGTTCAAGTTGAACATCCAGTTACAGAGATGGTAACAGGAATTGATATTATTAAAGAACAAATTTTTATAGCCTTTAGTGGTGAAACTGCCTTGAAACAAAGTGATATTAATCCTAGAGGCCATGCTATTGAGTGTAGAATAAATGCCGAAGATGCCAGTAAAAATTTTCAACCCTCACCAGGAACTATTGGAATGTGTCATCAGCCGTCAGGATTTAGAACTAGAGTGGATGGTTCAATTTTTCAAGGTTATAAAGTTACTCCATACTACGATAGTATGGTTTGTAAAGTAATTACTCACGGAAGAAATAGAACAGAGGCCATTCAAAGAATGAACCGATCATTAGATGAATTTGTAATTGAAGGTATTACAACGACTATCCCACTTCATAAAATATTACTTAGTCATAAAAAATTTATTAAGTCTGACTTCAATGTGAGTTGGTTAGATAACGAAAAACTAATTTAATAACATTTGGTAAGCCAAATATCGTAAACTGGATGATCAAATGGATTTATTGTCGGACTTGATGAAAAAGTCCACCCATTAAATATAAAAACTTCATCATTATCTTTTTTTGTAACATCTTTAACTTGAATATAAGCTGTAATTTCAGGATCATCATCAAATTCTGAATTTTTACATTTTAAACTCTTTATTAACAAATTTTTAAATTTCTTTTCTTCGTTAATCTTTAATTTCAAAAGATTATTTTTTGAGCTTACCTTGTCTAAGATCTTAATTTCTATAAATTCGCCCTCTAAATTTGAGATATTTTCATTTGCTGTAACAGAAAAAATTAAGTTTATTAAAAAAAAAGAAAATAAAATTAGAAAGAAACTAGTTTTTCCAGCTTGTATATTTTTTTTTAATTTGAGCATCATCTTTATTTGGGTGATAGGCATTTGCAGTTCCTGTTTGATTCGATTTATGTGGTTTTTGCCAATCATATTTTTTCAATTCATGGGTATTTTCTATTTTATTTTTCGTAAAATGTATCCACGAATACCATTCATTTGGTATTTTTGAAGCATCTATCTCATCGTTATATATAACCCACCTCTTACCTTTTTTACTCTCATAATATTTATTACCAGATGAGTCGATACCAACAAGTTTCCCTGAAAATATAGTTTTTAATTTTGTCCCTAGTGTATCTTGATTCCACCAGATGAAAATTTTTTTAAAAAGTGTCAACATATAATTTAATTAATTCTTCAATTCAAAATTGTATAATTTAAATTAGACTAAAGTATGGATTTGTATATAAATTAATTATCTTAAGATTCAAAATAAAAATTAATAAAAAGGAAAAATGGCAAAATATTTAGTAGAAACTTATTATACATGCAGCTTTAAAGTTAATCATTATTTAGATGATATTAATGAAGCAGAATTATCAAACCTAGAAAAGCGTGATGATGGAAAATTTGAGGTTTTAGATGTTAAGCTAGATACTAGAAAAACAAAAAGCTTAGATCCTAACAATAAAGTGACAGAAACAAAAAAATTAGACATAATTTCTGAGCAAAGCCAACCTAAGGTAATTTCAAAAGAAAATAATACTACTTTTGTTAAAAAATTAAATGAAGGAGTAAGTAAAAGATTTAGTATGCCGGATAGAAGAAAAGGATATATTCAAAAAGCTACAATAGGTGATCATAAAGTATATCTTCATACTGGAGAGTATGAAGATGGAAAAATTGGAGAAATTTTTATAGATACTAGCAAGGAAGGTGAATTAGTAAAAGCTTTAATGAATAATTTTGCAATAGCAATATCTTTGGGCCTTCAATATGGCGTTCCTTTAGATGAATTTATTAGCGCTTATGTTAATACAAAATTTGAACCATCTGGAAAAGTCCATGGTAATGACCGAATAATGAGCGCAACTTCAATATTGGATTACATATTTAGAGAGCTAGCAATCTCATATCAAAATAGAGAAGATTTGGCTCACACTCCATCTATTAATGGTAATGACCGAACTTTTTCTGAGGAAGAAAATTCTGATGATCAAAACCAATTACTCAAGATAGTAAAAGATATAACAAGCAAAGGCTTTGTAAGAAGTAATTATAAAAAAAATCTTGTAGATCTATCTGATGTAAAAATAAGTTTAAAAGGGAAAAAATAATATTATTTTTTTCTTTTTAGGGTCAATCCTAATTCTTTAAGTTGCAACTCATCCACTTCGGATGGGGCGTTCATCATCAAATCTTGAGCATTTTGATTCATTGGAAACATTGTAACTTCTCTTATATTTTTTTCATTTGCTAAAAGCATTACTATTCTATCTATTCCAGGTGCTATACCTCCATGAGGTGGTGCGCCATAGCTTAAGGCGTTAATCATCCCACTGAACTTTTCATCGACTTGGTCTTTTTTATATCCAGCAGTTGAGAATAACTTATACATTAGTTCAGGCACATGGTTTCTAATTGCTCCAGACGACAACTCAATTCCGTTACAAACAATGTCGTACTGGTAGGCTTTAATACTAAGAGGATTTTCAAAATCAATCTTATTTATATCACCTTGGGGCATTGAAAATGGGTTGTGACTAAATTCAATTTTGTTAGTAATTTCATTTTTTTCAAACATTGGATAATCAACAATCCAACAAAATGCAAAAATATTTTCATCTATTAAGTTTAAGTCTTTAGCAATTTTATCTCTAGCAAGTGATGTAATTTTTTCTACATCATTTATTTTTCCACAAGCAAAAAATATACTATCACCCACTTCAGCTCCGGTAATTTTCATAATTTCTTCAAGAGCTTCATTGGAGAAAAATTTACCCACAGGTCCTTTAGCTGAAATATTTTCATTTTTTTCTATTGTAAAATAAGCAAGACCCGATGCACCTTGTTCCTTTGCCCATTTATCAATGTTATCAAAAAAACTTCTAGGTTTTTCTTTAGTATCTTTAGTTACTATACATCTCACTCTAGAACCAGATTTTACAAGTTTTTTAAATATATCAAAAGTAACGTCATCTCGAGTAAATATGTCTGACAAATCAGAAATTATTAATGGATTTCTTAAATCTGGTTTGTCTGAGCCATACTTAAGCATAGACTCCTCATAAGGTATTCTTGGAAATTTTTCTTGCATTAAATTTTTTGAAGAAAAATTTTTAAAAACATTGACTATTAATTTTTCTACAACTTTAAAGATATCTTCTTGTTCAACAAAAGACATTTCTAGGTCAAGCTGGTAAAATTCACCTGGACTTCGGTCTGCTCTAGCATCTTCGTCTCTAAAACATGGTGCAATTTGAAAATATCTATCAAATCCTGAGACCATTATTAATTGTTTAAATTGTTGGGGTGCTTGAGGTAATGCATAAAATTTACCTGGGTTCAATCTACTTGGCACTAAAAAATCTCTGGCTCCTTCTGGACTTGAAGATGTTAATATTGGAGTTTGAAATTCTAAAAATCCTAACTTAAACATTTCATTTCTAATAAATGAAATAACTTTTGATCTTAATATAATATTATCATGAATTTTTTTTCTTCTTAAATCTAAAAATCTATATTTAAGTCTAATTTCCTCAGCATATTCTTGATCGCTAAATACAGGCATTGGAAGCTCTTTACATGTGCCTAATATTTCAAATGTATCAATATTAACCTCTATTTCACCTGTCTGTAATTCTGTATTAATAGTATCAACATCATCAATTGGACTAATCTTATTATTTACATGTGTAATATTTTCATCTTCAAAACATCTTACCACATGGATTATGGCATCTACCTCACGAATATGAGACAAAAACTTATTGCCTAATCCTTCGCCTTTTGAAGCTCCTTTAACAAGACCAGCAATATCAAAAAATGTTAGTGGGGCAGGTATAATCTTTTTAGAGTTTGCTATTTTGGCAAGCTTATAAATTCTATCATCTGGAACAGCAACAGTTCCCTCATTTGGTTCAATAGTACAAAAAGGGTAGTTTGCAGCTTCGGCAGATATTTTTTTTGTCAGAGCATTAAAGAGTGTAGACTTACCTACATTTGGAAGGCCAACTATTCCACATTTAAAACCCATTATATAATCTTTACTTTATTTAAAAATGAAGAATGCTCTTGGTTAATTAGATATTCTAAATTATCAGAAATGTTTATACATATTTGCTTCATGACTTCAATTTCTTTTTTTTTAAAGTCATTCAAAACATACTTTAAAACTTTATCCTTATCCCCAGGATGTCCAATTCCAATTCTTATTCTGAAGTAGTTTTTGCTAATCCGTTCATCAATGGATTTTAATCCATTATGACCAGCTGGACTACCAGCAAATTTAATTCTGACTTTTCCAAGATCTAGGTCTAAATCATCATGTATAACATATATATTTTCTGGATTAAGCTTGTAGAATGAAACAAGTTTACTTACGGCGATACCAGAATCATTCATATAGTCATTAGATTTAAAGGCTATAACTTTATTACTACCTACTTTACCTGGCCAAAGTTGCCCTCCATACTTATTTTTTGCCTCTAAACTTTCAAAAGAATGAATAATTTCATTCACAGCTAAATAGCCAATATTATGTCTCGTATTAGAGTATTTATCTCCTGGATTACCAAGGCCAATTAATGCAAACATATATTAATTATAAGTAAGATAGGTAATAAAAAGAAGTGATTTATCGTTTTTAAAATTAATCTTTTTTATCTTCTGAAGATTC
>ERZ651776.1014-NODE-1014-length-35936-cov-7.294515_pt1 | contig 35936 bp, 23 predicted proteins | sample MGYA00514761_ERZ651776 | MGnify/ENA metagenome assembly ERZ651776
GGGGCGAGGTCCCTTGTTAATTTATTATTTTACCAGGAAATAGTCCCAAGTTTCAAGTTTTTGTTTTTGTTTTTGTTTTTTTGTTGTGACCGCTGAGTATCTCCTTGAATTTAACTTCTAAGTAAGAAAAAAACCCCTCTGACCGACCGAAAAAAGAATCTTTCGATCCCCGAGATTTTTTTTTCAAAGTAAAAATTCTGAATACCTCTGAATCCCTGATCCTCCACTTTTACTTCTACGTAATGTCCCAGCACGCAGCTCGCACACCTTCCCCGATGGCTCCTAGGAACGACCCATCGCCCTCAACCTCTAACCTCCTCTCCCGCCTGCAAGTTCTAGAAGAGCGTGCCTCCAGCCTCCGGAAACAAGGTGTCCTCGCGGGGGCCCCTGGTGAAACAAAAAACGCTCACACATACGGCAACAAACACGGACAGCAAGACATACAGACGAGACTGAGGGAATTAGAGGGGAAGTTGGAGGGTATACTTACAGTACCAGTTAGTACTGGTGGCAGTAATGCTTTGGGGAGCCGGTCTGTGAGAGATACCATAAGGATATTCAACGAACTGCAGAGCTCGTCGTTGATATCAGCGTCATCATCATCGACCTCTGGACCTGTTACAGCCTCCATAGTCGATTCTGCACCAGATATACATAGGCTACTGGATGAACTTCACGAGATCGAGGAGATGGACAAAAAGACAGCTGATGCACCGAAGGTCATGGCCAAACTCGGGAGACGGGACCTAAATGATAGGATCAAGAGAGTCGAGGCGGGGGCGGCGGCGCTGGAGGGGAGGGTTAGGAATCTTAGAAGGAGGTGCGATAGGTTCTTGGCGGGGTATGAGGAGGTGGTGCAGGGGATTAATGAGGAGTTCGTTGGGTTTGAGGAGAGGATGGGAAGGTTGGAGTGTTAACAGGAAGATAATTAGTAGATTTCGTAAAAACGAAAAATAAAAAAGAATAGAATAGAAAGGGAAGGAGAAAAGTCGTTAAAGATTGTAGAGGATTTTTACCGGAATGAGAGAGGATAGTCTTTTTTTAATGTTGATTTTGAATTGACACTTGAGGCCCTCTCTCTTGGATTTTGGATTCAAAAATGTTCTTCTTTCATTTCACTCTTCCCATCCAAAATTTCAGTTCGACTTTGAGGAATGGATTCGGATTTATTGTATCTATAAACACGAATTCCTCGCCCATCGCGTTCCTAATACGTCCAGATTTGATCCACTTGACACATTTATCTAAAATAACACCGCGAGCCGTGACTTCTGATTGACGCCTTCAATTTTCGCTATGCGTTTCAACAAGCAGTTCGACGTTTACAAAGCTTCCGCATCATCGAACTTTTCCGGAAACTGTGTGGATTATAAGCGTCTGAAGAAAATGCTCAAATTTTTGAAGGAGGGGGAAGGAGGAGGAGACAAGGCAGAGAAGGAAAACAAAGCAGACTGTGGCTACGAAAAAATCTCTGCTGCTCACTGCAGTAGTGACTTACCTCTACCCCCGGCCCAATCTACCCTTACCGAAACCTACCCTACCATTGAACCGGTAACATCGCACGATGATGATGACTCTGCTGATGATGATGAAGACGATGATTTTGGTGATGATCAGGCTGTTGGTGATCAGGTAATCGAAGGGGCTCCGACTCCAACCTCAACCCCAGTTGGAAGTTTGGTAGCGGAGAGCACTTTCGCGCTGCTGTCCCAAGTCCCCAAAGCAACAGCATTAACAACAACAGCAACAGCAACAGCAACAGCAACAGCAACAGCAACAGCAACAATTCCAACAACAACACTGGGAGACTCCGTAATATCTACTACATCTCTGCCACCACATGTGGGGAATTCTACTACTTTTTCAGTGAAAAAGAATCCAGCCCACTTGACTTCCCTATTTTTTACGGACATTGACTCTGAATGTGCTCACGTGGAACAGATTTACCAACAGTCTTACAAGTCCATGTCGGAACGTCGCTCACGTTCATTAAGCGGCAGCAATCGCAGTCTCGGTCGTCGGCGGAGAAGCAGGAGTAACAGCGACGGAGCTAACCAGGGTTCAGGCAATCGAGGAGGGGGAGTCTTTGGTGGGTGTAAGGGCGGGGGGACGAAAGTGAAGCGTACTCGGGCTGAGAGTGACGAGTTCTCGGTTGGAAGCGATGGTGCCAAAGGAGATGCACCCTCCCGAAACTACAGCGAACCTCCTCAACATGCCACCGAAGCTCAGTCTCTACTGCTTTACGTGCAAATGAATCGAGCTGCAGTTAGGAAGGTCCTCAAGAAGTATGACAAGTTAAGGCTGCGTAGAACTCAGTTTCAAACGTTGCCGTCGGGATCCGAATATTTGCAGACAAAATTGCGATCAACCTATGGATTTTTAGGTGGCAGGGACAACACTATCGCTGAACTCAAGGCATTGGCATTTTTCGAGAGGGACATTGATCTGAGTCAAGATGCCATCACAGGAGAGATGGAAAATGTCGTGCCCGAAATCCGGAATGACGACTTCAGGTGAGAAGGAAAGTGGCTATTTCGTGTGGACTGAACCAGACCAGAAGTTACTCGTGTTGATATTTCTCGGCAGCTAATCCCCCCCCCCGCCCTCCTTTTCCATGCATTCTTCCCACCGCTCCTGGCACAGACTCGACTGCCCTGTTTGTCTTGACCCATTGTTCAAGCCCTTGGGGTTTGAGTGCGGTCATGCGTTCTGCGAGAGTTGTGTGGATGAAGTTGTCAAGAAAGACAGTAGTAGCGGGGAAGAATTGGTGAACGGAAGGGTGGAAACGAGGGTGAACTGCCCAGTCTGCCGTTCAAAGAGCCTCAGGAGCAAGTTGACTCGACTTCCCGAGGTTGAAAGGCTGACGAAGGCTATGTACCCTCAGTCCACCAAGTCAAGGCAGAAGGAAATCGATGACGAGACAGAGAGAATTGTGCGAGAAGTGTTTTCAAAATACGGACAAAAGCAGGATTGCAATGTTATGTGATTTTTAGGTAAAGATGGTCGAGAAGTAGTAATTTTTAGGCCATTTTTTTCATACACATTAAACCTTCTCGTCGGTGTGCGATTTCGACGACGACGACGACGACGACAAATTCGAAGACGACTACTACTACTCATCAATATCATTTAGTCTCTTGCAGCAAAAACGCTACTGATACTGATAATCACGACCACAATTGAGACACATACGATTTCGACCAAGACCGACTTGCCACCCTCCCTCTTCTGTTTGTAATCGTGGGTCTGACCGGTGGTAAAGTGGAGGGGCACGTAATCCACTCTCCTATAGCCTTCCGTGTTCGCCCGATGCTCCTTCTCCAATCTGATGAAGCCCCACACCGTTCGTCGAATAATCTCCAAACTCAGAACCAATGCTGTCATGTAGTTGGGAATAATGAACTGGCTTCCAGAGTTTGGGGGAATTAGACTGCTGACCCATAAACACCGCAGAATACCGTCAACAACCATCGCGGTATAGTAAAAAGCGTGAGACGGAAACATCAGACGGGGACCTAGGAATTTATACTGCCGCTGCCCCAAACCCCAGTCCATGAAAATGTCCCACAGGTAGGAATAAATGCTGCTGACAATGAAGAGCGAGATCCAAAAATACTGGAAGACATCTACCTTTTTCTCGGGATAGATGAAGTGATTGTTTTCATCACGGTACGGAGCTTCGGAATCCGATTTACTGTACAGATAGAGAGGGTGCAGAGCTCCGAATAGAGTGACGGTAGAAGAGAACGAGTATTTAAGAGCGTTGGCAAGGTTAGGCCAACGCTTTCCTGTGTCGTGGAACCGCTTCAGACACTGAGCGAAGCGGAACAAAATGGGCAAGAAGCATATTAAAGGAATTACGACGTTGACGTAAACGAACGAATTCTGCCAGCCTGTATGTGCAGACAGCTCTTTATCCACGTTTGACTAGGGTATGTTCGTCGTTCGTCGTTCGTCGTTCGTCGTTCGTCGTTCGTCGTTCGTCGTTCGTCGTTCGTCGTTAGAGGTTAGTCGTTAGAGGTTAGAGGTTAGTCGTTAGAGGTTAGTCGTAAGTCGAAGCTGGCGAAGGAAAAGGGCGGACAGCAAACAAGTTTGGGGACACAGCCAGTAGTGTTCTTCTTCTTACCGATCTTTTCAAAAAATCGCCGCTAAGTATGTAGCAGAATGTCCAGGCCCAGTCCTGGAAGACCTTAATCAGTGATGTGAATACATCTGCAACATACTGTGTGAAAAAAGTAGAGGAGTTGAATCCCGACGTCATGACGTTCTGGATAGCCAAAAAAAGCGGTTTTTTGTTTTTCCAAGGCATAAATAAGCAGTAGAGCGTGTACATGACCAAAACAAACGGGTACACACCGGATGGAAAAAAATGAGGGATCTGCTTTAGGCCACTGTGCCGACGAGATCAAAGCATCATTAGCGTGGTAAAAGACGAACAATTCAATGCATCATCATCGATGATGATGCTTCATGAGCCGCATCCAATCACACAAGCGATTATCTTCTTCTTAACTCGAACTCACTCACCTCTTGTAGTAAAGCAACATTAGCCAAAGGAACACCAGCGTCTGGTCCACGCACTGGTTAAAAATAGTGATAGGGGTCCTCACGTAACGTGGATCAAACTCGAAAAGAAAAATGTAATTGATCCGGAATCGCATCCAAATGAAGGAGCTGATGCCCCAGCACCAATTTAATAGCAATAGTCCCCCGCAAGCTCTGAAAACAGGAAACGCAGTGGTGTCCCCAATACTCCAAAGCCGCTTCCGGTCCGTCCTTCCCCCCTGAAAGAGCGTTTGCCAAACGCAGTCCCAACATAACCACACGACCAGAATTGCGCACATCCCGAGTCGGTACCCGAGACGAACCTGCGCCCAGAGAACGAGCAGAAAAAACGTCGCCAAAATTTAAGTTAAAGCCCGAGATTAGAGGTCGATTGCGCCGCAGCTAATCTTTTCTTGGATTGTCGAGATCTCGACTTCGCTTTTCTAGCGCTTCCTCACCTGGCTCCAATCCATATCTAGCCCATCTCCGACTTTTTTAAACATTTGCGCACGAGCACGGTGAATGTTACCGTCTGTGAACCAGCTTGCGTACAGGCACTCCAAATGGGAGGCTAAATCGTCGACAATTTTTGGGGAGCGGAAGGTGCAAGTGTCATCAGATTTCAGCAGCGGGGAGTGAAGCCCCTTGCTTTCCGGCCCAAGCGACTTGTCGTGCTTCTTGAGAATTTTGACAAACCCCGTGTAGTTCATCATGGCAAAATTGCTGAGAAGCTTAAGCGTCCTATTCAGATCGGTGACAGCTCTTTTGATGCTGTCACTCTCTGCGATATTCTTTGAGTGGCTGAACTGCTGAGATTCTGGGTCGAGGGAGTGAAGCTCGTTGAAAGAAGTGGCGTGGTCATCCTCGTCCGAGTCGGAGTTATAAAGAAGAGATTTTGACGCGGATACATCTTCTGAATCGCTTGGTTCGCTCTTAGATAACGAGCGGGGCCTACGTGATCGGAGTGGTGATTTCAATTTTGATGACGATTTTGTTGAACGTCGGGGCATCCGCTCATTTACCGTTCCTCCGACCTCTTCCTCCAAAAATTTCACTCGTTCTCTCATCTCTATCACCTTTTTCCCATAGAATGTATCCACTTTTCTCATCTCGTCTTTAACAGCAGCCCCAAATTCCATCGATTTCAGCTCAAAGTCGGCGGTGGCACGTCGGTAAAGGTCCGTCTCATCAGCAGACGTTGGCAGTTTCAGAAAGTTAGTCAGCCGGCTGGGTAGTGACTGCAAAGGGGAGCGGGGGGAAGAAAAATCCATGGAATCATAAGTTTTCTTCTCATTTTTGCTGCCTCCTTCCCCACCTTCCATCATTCCATCAGTGTTTCTCGGTCTAATCAAGCTCAGCCGCTCCTCCAAACCCTCCGCATCACTCTTATCAAGACTTTTCAGAGATGGGACACTCGACTGCCTGCGCCGCCTGGACGATGGAGACGCAATATCGTTGTCGTCGTTCTCGTTCCCAATGGATGTTGTCCTTCGCCGAAGACTTGGGTATTTCTTCTCCAGGGAAAGCTTCACTTCCCTCGCTTTCTTCGCCTTCTTAAGCATCTGTTTCAGCTTTTCATAGTCAATGTAATGGATACTCCACTTGGCAGTCTTATTGTCAGACAGCTTTAGCCCGAATTCAACCATCAGGATGGGGAGGGAAGTTTTTCGCTTGACTGGCTGATATTGCTAGGAGGCTCCTTCGTTTCTTCGATTTTGTCTGCTCGACGACGGAAAATTACGGCGGTTTTGGATGGATCGTGTTAAGAAACCTCAAAGAGAACCCCTTTGAGGTTTACGAGGGGGTTTCCAGGGGGCGCCAATTTTTTCGTGTTTTCTAGAATCAAGGTGAATTTAATATCTCTCCCATTTCAATTTTGCCAAAACAGTCAGCAATCTCAGCCAGTCCGAAACTCATCACAGCGTCTGAAATTTACCAACCAGAACGCAGAAGGAGAAACAGGTCGCAAAGAGTTCCGCTCGTTCTTTGCCGCCGCTCCGTTCTCTCCCCCTCAACGTCCCTTCTGACTTTCCCCCAACTCACCGACACTGCCGCGACACGGCCATCGCACAACCACACCGATACAATCCCCCCCCCCCGGAGAGAGAAGCAATATGTCGAAGATCCAATGCCTCAGCCAAGAAATAATTGACAGGATTGCTGCTGGGGAGGTGGTTCAGCGGCCGTGTTCTATCGTAAAGGAATTGATCGAAAACTCCCTGGACGCGGAAGCCAGTACTGTAGAGGTAACTTCTGTTGGTGGGGGGCTGGAGTCCTTGACAATCCAGGATAACGGAACGGGCATGAGTAAAGAGGATTTGTCACTTGCCGCTACTCGTTTTGCTACTAGCAAGCTCCAAACCTTCAGTGACCTCAAGTCGATCCGGACCTTTGGTTTTCGCGGCGAGGCGCTAGCCAGTGCCTCAATGGTGAGCAGGCTTTCGATCCAGACAAAGCGGGGAGAGGACGTGATCGCTTCTAAAGCGAGTTACACAGACGGTGTTCTGCAGCCCCCTTTGAAATCACAGGCTGGCACTGTTGGGACAATAGTGACAATATCAGACCTCTTTTACAACATTCCCTCCCGCAAGCGATCTTTTAAGAAACTCAGCGACGAATACACGAAAACGCTGGACGTCTGCCAAAAATACGCTGTGCATGAGGCTGGGACTGGAGTGGGCTTCATCTGCAAAAAGCGGGCCGTTGAGGGAAAGAGCAAGACGCAGAACAGCACCGATCTCAACACCTCTTCATTGGTCGCAATCAAGCAAATTCAACAGAAGAAGGCGAAGGCGAAGGCGCAGGACGTAGATTCGGTGGACGCGGTGAATGCGAGGAAGGAGGCGATATCGAACATCTATGGGAGTGATTTATCGAGGGAGCTACTTGTCTTTGAGTCTTCCGAGGGGGACATCGAGGAGGTTTCTCTAGTGGCATTGCAGCAGCTGCAAGGAATGGACAAACTAGATTCTGTCAACGCCAAGAAAATTTCCCAGTTTGCCTTCGCTTACAAGGCGAAGGGACTGATCACCAATGGCTCATACAATGCGTCCAAGTGCTCCACCAATCTGATCATCTTCATCAACGGCCGATTGGTGTCGTCATCGGCTGTTAAAAATGCCATCGATTCGGTTTATAACGACATTCTTCCCTCAAGGGGCAAGTCCTTCGTATATTTATCGCTCGAGCTCCCTGGCCCTCACGTGGATGTTAACGTTCACCCCACTAAGAAGGAGATTGCTTTTTTGCACGAAGACAAGTTGTGCGACACGCTGGCGACGGAGATCCGGAAGTGCTTGCTCAGCGCAACAGCAAGTAGGACTTTCTACGCGCAGCAGGTCTTGGGAACGGCGAGGGAGAAAGAGGCCGTGGAGGTAGAAAAATCACAGCAGAAACAGCAGCAGCAGTTGCAGATCAAACGGAAGGCAACCTCTGACCTTCCTCCCCCTCCGTCGAAGTCATCATCATCGTTATCAAAACCAGGGGCGGCCGCGAAGGCCTACTACAACCCCTCTAAGCTGGTGAGGACGAACGCCGCCGCTCCTGTCGGTGCATTGGAGCCCTTCTTATCCCAGGCGACCCAGTCGACCAAAAATGGCGGGACCAATATCAACAGCAACGGCAACGGTGACAATTCTTTCTACGTCCCACAGGAGCACGTCGCCTCCTGCAAAATCGAGGCAGCAGCAAAGATCGATATGTCCGCTCCTGGGGCCTTCGCTGCCTTGCTGAAATGCGACTGCCCACCCATCAGCGATTACGCAATATCGAAAGCGCAGCAGCAACAAAATGCGGTGACCCGGCCTAAAAAAATTATTCCGACACCCTGCTCTTATGGCAGCGTGCAGGCGCTGCGAGCTGACATTGCCACCCGGGTAGACAAGGAACTTTTGGACAAGCTCAGAATTTCTACCTTCGTCGGGAGTGTCAGCAGACACCGCAGTTTGATCCAGTCGAGCGTCGAGATGATCATGATCAACCACTACGAACTTGCGAAAGAACTGTTTTACCAGGTCGCTGTGTGGAAATTCGGAGGCTTTCAAGTCGCCGTCTTGCCCAACAAGCTTGGTATTGCCAAGCTTATTAAAGGATGCTTAGAAAAGGAGGGGCTGGACGGGGACAAAAACGTTGGGGCCCCTATCGCGGAAGTGACAGCTTCGATGACGAAAACGCTCGTCGATAGTCGAGAAATGCTTGAAGAATACTTTTCAATTAGGATCGACAAAAATGGGATGCTGGGGGCGCTTCCAGTATTGCTGGAAAATCACGTACCATCAGTGTGCCATCTTCCGAGATTCTTGGTTAAGTTAGCCACTGAAGTTGACTACGAGAATGAGAAGAGCTGTTTTGAGAGTATTTGTAGTGAGATCGGTGTCTATTACGCTGAGCTCAGCGATGACATTGGAGGTGGGGACGGGGCAGAGGGGGATAATATATCCTTGATTGATGACGAGGCGCGCAAGCTAGTCCAGCACACATTGTTCCCCAACATTGCTTTCTGCTTGCAGCCTCCCAAAGAATTCGCCAGCGACGGGACATTCACGCTGTGCGCATTACTCCCTTCACTATACAGAGTCTTTGAGAGGTGCTAGAATTGAGCTGTGGGTAGAAAAAATTTCATATTAGTAGCAAACGAAACAGGTATTTTTACCGTATTTTAATAGCATTTTTTCAAAATATACCGTTCAAGTCCCCTCCACGAAGACCAGCATCTGCAGCGTTCTTTCGGTTCTTCTTTTTCTTATTTTTCCCCACCGTTATAAGAGGCGGTGCACCGCTGATCTGATCGATGCTCGCCTTCTTGGTCTTCTCCAAGACGCCCTCCTCCCCCTTGGCGCGACTGAAGACCCCCTCCCCCAAATTTTTGCCGCTTTTCTTCATCGCCTTGGCGCCCTTATTCAGCAAATCTCTGAATGCATCCTTCTGGTCTTTGGCACTCCTCTTCTTTCGCAGCCTATTCTCTAGATCCTGAATGTCCGTCACTCCAATGCTCTCGATTTTCATGAGCACATTACGGGGTAAATTGCTAGGAGAGCTCAGAACCCCCCCTCCCTCACGAGGCAAATGCGTGTTTCTATGAGGTTGGAACCGATTCGTCGACTGATCAAATTGACATTCTTGACCGGGACCCTGGCCAAGCGGAAGAAGAGCCTGCCCCAGCACAAGCCGACAATAAATGTCCCGAATTAATGCGATGACATCCCATTCACTGCCACACATCCACTTCGGCTCGAAAACGACATTTTTCACACAGTTAACGAACATACGTTCTCCCAAAATACTTGTGTATTTTTCCAAATGAGCTGTGTGCTCTATAATCCGATGGCAAATCTTCGCCGCTCTCCTACAAGTGTGAGCGTCAGGAAAGGTAAGGCAGTCGATTGTGGTGTCGATAAGCGCTTTCGCAATTGTTTCGTTTTCCACCAACATAAAACGCTGCAAGCTGTCGATCCTATTGATATGGATAGACTCAATGTGCTTCGCGACCTGTGGATCATAATGCTTTTTCGTTTTGTCCGCATTTAAGCCATCAGACACCTTAGACCCATTCTGAGCCGCCAAGACGTTCTTTCGGTTGCGTTCTGATTCCCGCGCGACGTTGGCGAGTGTTAAAGCCCAAGACCCGCTCAGTGCGAAGCAAGCCTGCACAAAATTCACGAATGCGTGCGTCAAATCGACTCGGACACGCGAGACAACCTGATCGGAAGATTCATTGTCAAGGTCTCCCACAAAAATACCTCCGTAGGCGTAGTAGGTTTCGAACCAAGCGTCTGTACCGTTGCCATTCTTGCAATCTGCAGCCGCCTGCGTCGCCGTCGTCGACGAAGGAGCGGTGGAGCCCACGCGACCGTTTGCATCGCTTTTCCAGGTCGAAGTCAGGCGCCAGTTCAGGTGCGTGAAGAGTTTCGACATGATTCCCGCGAGATGACTATTATACAAGGAGGTAGGACAGTTGATCAGCAGCGGTTCAACAAATTGTTTAAGCGCCGAAGTAAAGAATCGATGCTCCATAGACTTCATGGTAAAGTCGTCCACGAGAATCTCGACCATGGACTTGTAGCTATCGAATAAGTCAGGGCTGTACAATGCTCGCATGGTGGCACACAATCCGAGCATTTGGAACGGCGCGTTCCGGAGCTCGTTGAACCAGCCAGGCCACTTGGCAATCAAATTGTTGTCCGACTTGCGGCTAACACCTTTAAGGACCAGACCTCCCTCATTCTTCATATCATTAGCTCCTGTTTGAGCTTGCATAACCTCCTCGTCGCTAATGGCGAGAGCGTAGCGCATACAAACGTCACTTAGTAATACCGATCGGAGGTTCGGATGCCAGACAGAAAAAGTCGTCCTGATAACCTGAATCAAACTGGGTAGAATCTGCGGCCAAAGCGGGACGAACGGGTCTATCATTGCGAGAGTGCTCAGATTGACAGGCTGATCACTGAGGTTTTCTCCGCTGCGAGCTTTCGAGGATTCCTCGCACCTCTTCGCGACAGACATGATCGTGGTTAGGGGCATAAACATTGAACCGTAAGTATCGTTGACTTTTGCGATCTCGCTCGGATCAGTGACGAAGGTGGTGTTGCCAGCGGATTGTATGACGCCGATATTGGAAAGGAGCGAGTCGGAAGACTCGAATATCATTGACATTGATGAGGAACACCAGTTAGACATGGATTCTTTGAGAACCTCCGCGATGTAGTTGTTGCGCTGTGAGTAGTCTGTCATGGCCGAGGCGACGGAAGTGAGAAACTCGAAAATGTGGACTTTCTGCGGGGGCTGAAGAGTATTGGAGTGCTCAGAAAGAACGGTTTGGCACATCTGGGTGAGCTGGGCAACAAACTGGACAAGATATTTGCCCGTTTTTTTGCCTACGCTCACGAGCGTCATCCCAGCTTTCTTCCGGACTTGAATATCGACCTGGGAAAGGGTATCGACGGAGGGGATCGAAGCGTTCACAGACGTGAAATTAAGGCAGGATAGGATGAACTCGATGCCCTGAGGGAGCGAGGCAGGCTCCACACACCAGTATTCCTTCAGAGACTCGATCAGGAATAGTTTCCGTACGAGAAGGGGGGGATGGGCCGGGTTGAAGGAGAACATCATCTCTGCTATCGTTTTCATGTTGGCCATCGTTATCGAGTACTCCTGTTGGTTGGATGGTGATCCATTTGGGAGAGTAGACAGCATGTTGTCACAGATTACCTGCAGGGATTCAAGCTGCGCCACAGCGCTGTCAGTTGCTTGGTCCCTGAATTCATTAAGCTGGGAGGGTCACCAAAGGGGGACATTTTTGGGGGAGGGAAGGGGTGCGTGTAAGAAACCAGGGTCCGCAGCTGAAGCGACTCAGGGGAGTGGCTACCAAAAGAAAATTAGAATTAGACTCACCTTACTGTAAACAGCCGTCTTGAGAAAGTCAGAGGAGGCGGCGGGGGCGGACGAGGAGAGGAGGCGACAAAGGGCGGCGAGAGCGCCGCGATGGTCGTGTATCCACTTTTTATACTCGTCCTCGTCATCCCATGTCTGCTCTAATATCTCGTGTTGTGGGTGATTCGCGTCGTAAATGTCGTGCTCAAAATCCAATTTCAAATTAGAAGATAGCATCGCCGCAGTGATATTGGCAACGTAGGGCTGCAGAATATTAGTCTGCGTTATCTGAGGGTCCCGAAGCAAAGTTATCCACATCGTGGATTGTGACATGGCAACAGCGGGGGAAGGGTGTAACAAAAATTCGCTTCAAGCCAAGGAGAGAAAAATTAAGGAGGGAGGGGGGAGAGAAGGGAAAACGATTAGAGACGGCCTCTTTGCCGTTTTGTATTGTGTTTGCATTCGCCTTCGAGTGCTTTGCCAAACAACTCACCTTAAAAGTGATAAAAATCCACGTAAGAGAGCCAGCTCTTTGCAACTGCCACTTGCGCCGTTAAAAATTTCCTTGCAGTTGGTGATGTTGCTGATATTTACAGTCACGAGTGAAGACATGGTTTCGCAGAGAATCGCGTGAAAGCTCAACTGATCCACCATTGATAACGACGAGCTTGCACTCTGCGACTCCTTTAAAAAATTTGGCATCAACTCGAGTAGCCTGTAAAACATGGCAGCCTCTAACTTTCGGCCGCACAACATCTTCAAACAGGTTGCTGCAGACATTCGAATATCATCATACGTCTCACGCAATAAATGCAGATAAACAAAGACGAAGTCGCTATCAGAAGCAAAAGATAGCTCGAGAGGAATCCCCTGGGAGTGGCAAAAAATCGACATCATGTTCAGCGCTTCCTTGATCAACATGGCGCTGGAGGATTTCTCTGCCTTATTAGTAGTTTCATTGTGGGCAAGGAAAGTCTTGTACTGGAAGTCAATGAACTCGTGGATTTTTTTCAAGAAACTGGGAGAAATCTCTTGAATTCCCTGGAGAACATCATTTCGCCTACTTGTAGAGATTTTTGAGTTGAAATCGCTATCGGTGCAGTCCTCCACAACGTGACACATGCACCGCAAAGCAATTGCAGAGGTGTGATTCCCGGAGGTTAGGAGAGTGATGAGGTCGTCCAAAAGAGAGTTCCAGAACTGAGGAAAGTCGCGAAGGACCAGATCAGATACGCAAATACCGAATTTGGAGGAGAGGACGGACGCATGCGCGGGGTTGGGTTGAGCAGATTGAAAGGTATCCACAATAATCTCCAGCAAGCGCTCCCGGAATTTCTGACGAGTCTGCTGATCAAACCCAGCGTGGCATTCCTCAATAAAATTTTTCAAGCACTGCAGAGAGTACAACTTCGTTTCCAACGTAATGTCCAACCCGTTGACAGTATGGGAATGCATCGAGAGCATATTTAGGAACGTCTGAGCGGCTGACATACGATTCGCTTCATTGTGCCTCATAAAAAGGTCCAGCATATTGTGGCTCTCCTTGAACGTAGAAGCAGAATGACGGGTCGGATTCGAACAGACCGCAATTGCGGATAGGATGAGGTTATATTGTTGGGAATCCATCCTATGGGCGGAAGGGAAGGGAGTGCTGAGAAGTATTCGCGAATCTCAAAAGAATAGAAAAGGTCACAACGGTAATCGCAGGAAAAAAATGGCGGGGATGGCAAACTTTTCGGGCAATAGAAAAGAGAATTCGTGGCCCAGCAAGGGGAGGGATTTTTCACACATTTATTTTCGCCAAAAACCAGAAACATTCCAAAGGTTAGGCTACCTGTTGTTGCGCTTCTCATTTGCATGCATTCGTAGTTCATCATTCAAGAGTGGGGTGGCAAAAAAGACAGTTTCCTTACCAATCACCTTGACACCGAATAAATTAAGAATTCTTCGCGTGAAGTCTTCATGGATACTCCATTTGTTTATCTCCGCGCAACCCTGGAAGAATTGCAGCGACGTAGCCCTCCCACCCCAGTTCCATCTGAGTTTACTCCCGAATTATTATCGGGGATATTGTCGCGTGACCCCAACCCCGACGTGGATTGTATGAGAGTGCTCGCTCAGATTGATGAAGGTTACTCAAATCGCGTCGACCTTGTATTCCCCAGCGAGGCGGATTTTGCCGCCGCGACACTGCCACCATTTGTCGATGGAGTAGCGCTGACGAATCTTTCTTCAGCAATCATGCTGCAGAACCATGTAAAAATTCCTGTTGGTGAGTGAGTAAAACTTTGGTGTGAGAAAGTGGTGTGAGCGAGCCAGCCAGCCATCGTCGAACAGCTTGCCGTTGTTAGACTCAGCTACAATTATTTTTAACACTTTCATTATTACTTCTGCGCACAAAAGCGAGCGTGAAACAGCTTATACTCTTGTCCTCTCATTTTTGGTGCTTAAATTACGCACCTTCACTGCCAGCAATATCCCTCCTACTCCTGACAGTGCAGCCCGCTTCCGTCTCCTTTTCGACCCTCGCGATAATTGTAGACCACACGCCTCCACCCAAGGTGCACCTAATTACAGAGCCGAAGCGTATGGCGGCAGTAGTGGAGACCTTCGGAAGATTGCTTGGGAAGTACTTCCCAAGCACGGGGAAGGTATTTGAAGGATTCGACGACTGGCGCGAGGTTGTCAGGAGGGACGTTTTTGAGGAGCTGTTCTTGAATCTCATGCCATTTCCATACGTTCAGATGATTTTCTCGCACTACCTTATAAACGGCCTTCAGATGCTCTTTAGATTTGGACTAGCTCTCATCTCCTGTCACAAGAAGACCCTCAAGTCGCGATCCTTTAAAAATGCCCGGGAATGGTTTGACGGGATGAGGGACCTCAGCTTCGGTGCAGCTTTTACTTATTCGAAACTGCAATCTGTCGCGTTGGGAAAGGTATGGGGGACAAAACAGAACAAGCGGGTGGGTTTCCCTGGTGACAAGATGCTGCTGGGCTACATAAAGAAGTACGAACTGGAAGGCAGCGTAGTGTTGGGAGGCGGAGGGAGACCCGCCCTCTCATTTATGTCAGCACTAGGACCGTCGCATTCTGCGAATTCAGCTTCGATTATATCGGACGCAAAACAGCCATTGGAAGCTGTCTCCTACCCACCGCTAAATCTTCCAGAAAACCCAGACTCAATTCGACTGGCCCTCCCCCCGGCGATTCGCGCGTCCTTAACGTCCTGGGTTCCTCAAAATCTCAAGGGTCGCTCCCTCAAACTGATCTACAACACTAACACGGATGGTCGCAGTCTCGAGGGATTATACGACGCCTGTGAAAGGAACAAATCATTGGGAGGACAGACAATCGTTTTATGCGAAGTGCTCGGCGCTCCGGATACAGTCGTCGGCATGTACGCCTCTGACGTCTGGAGGCCCAACTCCAGCGTCTACGGCAATGGCTCTTGCTTCGTCTTCGCTCTCTCCGGCGATAATCACAAGTGCTTCACGTGGTCCCCGAAGAATATCGGCGAGATATCCTCGGATTCTTTCGACGAAAATGGCTTGTCTCTTGACGCCACGTTGGAGTGTTTCCAGCTTTCCACTGCCCAATTCTTGGCAATGGGTGGGAACGAGGGAGGAGGCGCGGCCCTGAGGCTGAACGATGATTTGTCAAAGGGATCCTCCGAGCGAACCCTGACCTTCGATAACGAGATACTGGGGGAAGGCGAATTCGAAGTAGGTGCCGTAGAGGTGTTTGGATTCATGAAAATGTACTAGCCAATTTGAAAGTAACAGCCAGTTGAACGTCGTAGCTTACAATAATGATGAATTTTTTGACGCCTTTTTTCTACTGCATCCGAGTGCGTGCGCGCTTGTTAAAAACTACAATTTCATTTCGCTAAGCTACAATTAACAAAAGATAGCTTTCCGACAAAACTAAACTACGCTATGCAAACACCACTACCCACTACCATCACGAAAAGATTCAAAGCAATCGTAATAGTCGGCGTGGTATTTAATCGTGCTGCAACACCGGGAGTTTCCAGAAATGTCATTGAAATGAAATGACAGGGAAAAAGAGAGAAGTGAAGTATTTGGATAGGTCAGTCCGGCTAGACCACTGCAAAATGTTTGCATCCCCATCGCTCGTCTGCGCTTGCTCGCCATCGCTCGCTTGCGCTTGCTTGCTCACCTCTCAATGCTCGCTCTAGCACCTCCTCTAATACTACCCAGCACCTCAGCAAATTTCCCCTTCACATCGCCGTTCAAAAATGATTTATTGGCCGTCTCAACCTCTTCGAGTGTCTTGGTGGGACCTACTTTCAGCGCTTGCACGCACGCGGCAACGCAATCGGCGAGGACAGATCGAACATACCCCCCCTCCAGGGCCATCACGACCCTGCTCTGAACATTGAGGAGATCGGCGGTGAGATCGCGAAAGCACTGAGGCGTAACAAGCGTCTCGCCCATGTCGCCAGCTGCGGCATCAAACCCTGCAGATACGAGAATAAGATCGGGGGCGAATTCCTTCAAGATAGGAAATACAACACAGTCGAAGGCAGCGTAGTATTCATCATCACCGAGATGCTTTTCGTTCCAGGCTATATTAACGTTGGAACCACGAGATGCGCTCCCGCCCACATTTTGCGCCCCCCCATCCGGAAGAAAAGGAAAAAACCCGCCATTGTGGAAGCGATGGACGCTGATGTAGAGGGTGTTTTTGTCTTCGTAGAAGATTTTCTGCGTGCCATTACCATGGTGCACATCCCAATCAACAATGGCGATTTTTTTGATCTTCGACTGCAACGACGACGCAGATAGTTTCCGAGCGTAGTTGGCTGCGATAGCGACATTATTCAGGACGCAGTAACCTCCCGCGCACGACGGTTCGGCATGGTGACCTGGAGGCCGGATCACAGCGAATCCATTATCGGCTTGATTCTCAAGCACAGCCCGCGTGACTGAACAGAGACTAGACGCGGCACGTTTCGCGGAGACGAAACTGTAGTCCGTTAGATATATTGATTTGTACTGGGAGGCCTCGATCGACATTTTTGCTGCACTCCCACCCCCGCAGCAGTTCAATATTCGTTGCACATAAAATTCCTGATGGACGGAATTCACATCTTTGTCATCAATGACGACCCCATTATCACGATCACGATCTACGATCACAAGAATACCACTAGACGTTAGTATACCCGACTTTTTAAGAAAGTCTTTAATAGCAGTTACTCGCAAAGGGCGCTCCTTGTGTAAGGAGTTAGTCACATCGAAATGGCCATCAGAGCTTTCGAAAGCAATCGCTGTGGTCACGGTCGCGCGTTTCGGTTGAGTCGGCTGGTCAAGAAGAGACTCGAAGTCGCGATCATCTTCATCAATGAATAGAAACTCCTCGTCGTCACCTGCAATGGGATCGTCAAGGGCAGTCTTCTTTCTTGAGGTCGCAGCTTTGACAGTTGCTTCTGGTGGAGGTGGCGGCGGCGATACTCCTGTCGCCCCATCCACACACTTAAAACGCTTCAGGTCTGCGGAGCATGGTGGGTCATCTCCTGGAGAAGAATAACTGTCGTTTCTAGGGCTCACATTAAGTGACTTGAGATCAAGGCATGAATGCACAGGGGCCAAGTTCGTCTCCGCGCTGTTCAGGATCATAGATTCCAATACGACCATCCTGTGTAATGTTGTGATGTTGTGATGTTGTGATGTTATGAAGTGCAAAAAAGTATTTGGTGTTAGCGGAAAGGGTAAAAAAGTCAGCGATTCACGACAAGCCTGCAAAAGACATTGGTAAACAGTAAGTGCTTCTCACCTCATTTACCCCGATAACTTGATCGATGTACCTGTTGATCGCCGGCTCGGTTGTGATGCCATTGATTTGTTGCTCGGCCGCGGCGGTGAGAATGGCCACGGCAGAGTTGAGGGTGCCCTTGAGTTCGAGCCTGGGCTTGGCCCTTTTTTTATTTTTTGTGTGTTGCTTCCAAATTTGGTATTAATTGGGGGCGATTAGCTGCTGTTATTGTTATTTTGGCCAAAGTATGTGAAATTCGATATCATCGGAGAAGGGGACCCACATGCCTTCCTCAGGAAGCGCCTTAACAACCTCCTCCGAGACAAATTTGAAGCACTCACTAAACTCCATCCTCCGCTCACTATCGTCGCACACAAGAAGCAAACGCGTAAGTGGAGTGCAATATTAGACGATAGTGAGCGGGCAGTGCGATTTGAGGACAGGAAGGTAGAATTTCTTTCAAAATTGACACGTCATTGAGGCGAAGTTAGTGTGCGAAAAAAGTGTTTTGAGTCAGAGAGGGGTATGTTGGTATTTCTTTTTGCAGAGGCAGTTCCTTCGAAGTTGTAGAAGGGTTACGTAAAGATTTTATAGTTAAGTTTGTCGTGTGGGGGGAGTTAAGGGAAGTAGAATAACGAAGGTTTTCGCGTTTTCGAGTGACGTGCCACGAAACTGCCTTCGATTTTGCCAGCAGCCGCCAGCAGAAACCTGAACACCAAAAGCAACATAATCACGCCTCACGATAACGCGATAAACATGTGCGCTCCCAATCGCATAACATTAAGATTGATACCTGAAAATTTGACACTTGTCGATTTTGATTAAATGGGTGTAAGAATAATTTCCGATCTCGATCGTCGGAAATCGTCGATTCTATTCATCCAAATATTCGCTACATTCCGGCCTAATTATCCATGTTACACATGTCATAATTCAATTTCGCTAGTACTCCTTCGCTTATTGTTACTTGCACAACGGTAGAATTCGGCTTTTCAGCCACAGATAGTTGTATGTCACTTTTTTTCACCTTAAACTCCTTCTCTTTCAAACCTCCAGGAGGGTATTCTTCACTTTGTATTTGCAGCCTTGTCACTACTACGAAGTCATCGTCATCCTTCACCGTGCCTTTCACCACTCCAATGTCCCACTTTCGATCCGCCGTGTACAGCCCTTGCCTACCTGTGAAGACTACCGGCATTTTTTGCTGGATTTCCACCATTTTATTCTTATCATTCATGACATACAATTTCCCTCCAATCCCGTCCGGATTTTTGTCTATCCACGCTTCCACCAGTGCTCGCGATTTATTTTTGATCACCTTCGTCAACTCGTATTGCTGTGTTTCTTTCTTGAACCGTTTCTTCGCTTTCTTCTTCTCAAACTCCTCCATAAAGTTCACTGTGTACTTGACGCCCCCCAACACCTTGTCGATGGTCATCTCTTCCCTGTCATTAGCGCCCGAAACGTCGTTGTGTAAACACTTTTTTGATGATGCGCACCCGCTACAATAGCAAAAATGCTTCTGCTTCGTCAACGATGAGTTTGGCAAGCCGGTATAGAAGCGGGTGCCCTTGAGTTTGTCAACTGGTGTGGCGATCACTCGCTCCGACCTGTCGACGTAAAGAATCTTGTCTTTCAGCTCCTGCCCTCCTTCAGCCAACGCCCACGCCTCGACCTCACTGTGCTCCTGCTTATCGTGCGTGCTCATGCAGATTTGATACTCGTCGTGCCCAAACCGCCCCTTAGCCTTGAGCAGTTTCTCCCAGTCCTTGTCTTCTCGCAACTTTTTGTATGTTTCCGCTCTTTTTGGTGTCACCTTGTGGATTCTTTTGAATGCGTCGAGTGAGTCTTGAGCGGGGAATGCCCCTTCCTTCCCTTTCGTCCGCAAATTCTTTATCCAAACCTTCAGCAGCCTCCCAGCTGAGTCGTGGGGGCCCTTCCCGCAGTGTGGGTCCCAGAAAATCTGGATGAAGTTCATTCCCCACTTGTCTTTCATTCCTGCCACGTTCCCCAAGTGATATTTGTTTTGGTATTGTGCAGCGCACCCGTCAGTCATACAGTAGATTGTGTCAATCCCCCTTCTTCTTAGATCCTTAATTACGTATCCTTCGTGCACCTCGTGGGATCGATGGTCGTTATCCTTGTTCTCCCCGGATGCCTTCCCCATAAAGTAGTAAACGATGTTGTGGTAGACGAACTGCCCTCTCTTCCTCCCTTTAAACTGTGGCTTCTCCCTCTTAATCGTCGCACAGAACACCTCGCAATATCCGTGGTTCGGGGTGGGGCATGTGACATGTTCGTTTTTCCAAAATGTGTTCGTCGATGTGAAGTCCGCTGACAGGTAGCACTCCTTCTTCCCCAAGTTCTCGATGACTCTATTCTTACTTCGAACATTCCACCGATCCGAAAAAATGTGTTTCCCAACTGTACTGCCGACGTCCTCCTTCAAGAAGTAAAACACCTCCTTTGCTGGAACCATATCCGACACCAAATCGATTTCGCGCGTCTTCTTCTCCTTCCCCTTCGCCTTCCGCTCCGTCTCCTTGAAGCGTCTAAAGTAGAACTTTGCATCGGACCTCAGGTTGAACTTACTGACATTCAGCACGTCCTCGAAAATATTATTCATCGTCTTGCAACGAGGACAATCCCGACTGACGCACTCCGTCTGAGGCGTCACAAACGGCCTTTCGTCCTCGAGTTCCATTCCCTCCCGTTCTACCGTTTTACAGTACGTCCTCTGGAGAAAATCTGACGTCGACAACATGAGAATCTCAGTAGCCCGCTTGCGGTTAGCCTCACCTTCCTTGTTAAATCCTTCCTCATCTTCCCCCAAGAACTGTTGCTTGTCATTGCTCCTGGCGATTGACAGCGCATGCTTCAGAGACAACTGCAAGTTCCTCTTCAACGGATTAACACACTCCCTCGTCCTTGGTTTCTTTAACCACTTCTCGGTGTTATCGTTAACGAACTTCCGCGTCACCTTCACTCTCTTCACTACGTCACTGAGATCTAAATAGTATTTCGATTTCTTAAATAATGTTGCCACTTCATCCTCACTGTACGGATTCTCATGAACCTCGTGATACACTCTGTTCACATAAAACCAAGTTCCACCTTTCGTCTTCCCCCCCTTAGTTTTCCAGACTCGTTTCCCATCTATCATCACCATCGGCATGTGGTTCGAGACGGGAAAGTAGGTTTCGTCTTCTTGGAATTGTTTGAACGCGTATTTCATAGCATCTTTCTGTTTCTTTGAAACCTCAGTTTTTTGCAACGGCGTAAACGTCTTCCTGCCCAGCAACTCCCCCGCCCTCACCACCCCGGCCTCCAAGACCTTATTGGAATATCCTGCATCCCACTTTCCCTGCTTTATCCTCTTTCTAATAGTCTCGACGAGAACTTTTTTCTCATTGAGCTGCGTCCCTGCTTGATAGCCTCCGGTCACTAACAGATGAAGCGCGATGAACATCACGAACATCACCCTTATTTCTCTCGCGCCATCGGACGGTCTCCCCCCCTTGCCCAGCATTTTAATCTTCTCTATTGCAACCCCGATTCCTTGCATGATGCCGCTGTCGAAAATATCCCTCCCCACATTCTTGTTGCTGGGCGCTTTCTTCTCCTCCTTCTTCTCTGCTCTCTCAAGGCTGGCCATCACCTCTGTAAGAATTGACAACTGCCCCTGTGGCGTCGAATCGAACTTCCCAAGTACATTCCTGACTCTAGCTGCGTCTCGGCGGGTCGAACTGAGGCTGTTGTTGTCACCAAACTCACCAAACTCTGGCATCTGAGCCACGTACTTGTCAAATTCTTCCTTAAAATTTCTCTTCGATGGCCGTTTCTGCGGCGACATCGTCACGCGCCGTTGCGTATCGCTCATGCTACGTGTGGGAGCCGCGTTTCGATGCTCCTTCTTCCTCTTGGTCGATCTTTCAGCTGCACCTTCCTGCTCCTCAATCTGCATCTTATTGGAGGGCTTTTCCAAGCATTTGAACCTGTCGAACTCCTTCTCTGCTCTCTCAAGGCTGGCCCTCATCTCTGTAATAATTGACAACTGCCCCTGTGGCGTCGAATCGAACTTCTCAACTACATTCATGAGTCTAGCTGCGTCTCGGCGGGTCGAACTGAGGCTGTTGTTGTCACCAAACTCTGCCATCTGAGCCACGAACTCGTCAAATTTTCTCTTCAATGGCCGTTTCTGCGGCGACATCGTCACGCGCTGTGGCGTATCGCTCATGCTATGTGTGGGAGCCGCGCCTCGAAGCAGCTTCTTCCTCTTGGTCGGTCTTTCAGCTGCACCTTCCTGCTCCTCAATCTGCATCTCATCAGCGGAGCTTTTCGTAGCATTTGAACCTGTCGAAGATCAGCTTGTATTGACGCCGCTGTGACGGCGAGGCGATCAGGGAAGCCACAAATCCGCTCGGTGAGCCCTTCGGAACGATCCCATAATAGAGAACCCGCGGTGTATTCTTTAGACGCACTTCATTGAACTCATGTTGACGGCCGAAGGGATTTGGGACATAATTCTCCCAGTGACTTCTTTTGGACCATTTTTCCCGATCGGTAGACGTCTTGATGCCAAGGAAGTCGAGGAGGGTCGCCCCCTCGAAGACTGAATGAGCCCCATCCTTCTCTTGGGCCGATAGGGGCAACCATACACCATTCTCACCCTTGGCCAAATTTTAGTTCAAAAAGGCCAGAATGACATCCTGCAGTGTAGGTGTGGCATCAGGAATCATCTGGATCCCGGCCGGGTGGCGGTGTAGACGGATATGAAGAGCACGTAGGTGACGCGGATCCAAATACCAGCACGATCTGAAGTAGTAGTATTCGAATAACTAGGTGATTTTCACGAAGCGGTGAAACGCAGAAGCTACTCCCAGATAGGGTAGGGGGGATAATTGATTTTAAGTAGCCGGAGGCGGATGATCTGTAGTTTGATCGCAGCGGCGAACGATTTATGACTATTAAATATCGCTGTGGATGCTGTTTCAGATTTCCTCCTCATTTTCCCCCTCAGAGGTTTCGTGGCACGTCACTCTGTTCATTCGAAGTTCAAGATCGTTTGAAAATATGCAAAAGAATATTATCTCTTACCAAAAAGACGACTTATAGAAGCTTACCTCGTCTTCCCACTGAATGTTCTTGTAAGTTGTCTGTCTCCAGATAAACGGAACCTTGGTCGGGGGTTGACCAACTCCTATACCCATGATCATCCTCATTGTTGATGCATTCAGTTCCTCTCCCACAGGTCGCGAATCATTCGCCAACTTCTCGGCCGGGGTGAAGGAGGCCTTTCGAATTCAATCGCACCGCGAGATACCGACTGCATCTGGTCCAACTCAATTCCATGTGGCCACTTTATCCTCTTTGAAGAACTATGTTTACGCTTATGAGAACAATGAGTTCACTGATGAGAGAGCTATTGGACGCTTCGACAAGATCGACTATATATTTGTAGATGCTGATCGTCGCTTGATGCCTTGGGGTGATCAGACTCGACCTCTACTTCTTCTGCTGAAGACAGCATTTTTTACGCGCAAATGTGTCTTTGCTGCAGGGGGGGCATGTGGGTTTGTTAGTTTTGTGCTCAGCAACGGTGGGAGGAAGATAAATGTCCTAAATGGCAACGGGAAAGGGAGCAAGCTTGAAACAATGGCAAGTTTTACCCCTCCTTCTGTAGTGAGTCCTGATGATGTGTTCTTGGATTCTACAAGTGGGGATTACTTTCAACTGGATGCAGAGCCCAATGCCAAGAGGAACTGCAGGTGAGTGAGTGGAGTTGAAGGTGGGGAAGAGGAGAATTGGTCTATTTTGCTTGTTTATGTTCTTCTGAGCACTAACTTTGTCGCCTTTGTTTTCGTCTCTTGTCTCAGTTGGATTCCCGTTGGGAGTATTGGGAGCCACCTTCATGATGTCAATGCAAACATTCAAACCGGAAAATTCGGAGTCAGGGCGGCAAGCCCCAGAAAAAAAACTTTAACAAAGCCCCCCCATAAATGTGTCCCTGATTACCCTGTGAAAGCTATAATGAATGGTGAGGTGAAGATACATATCGTGAGGAAGCATTTGCAGCACAAAGCTTTTAAAGGATTGGCAACCCACGATCAGCTGAGCTTCTTGGCTTTTTGTGACAATATTTGGTGCTTAGATACTGCTACAAATGATAGGAGCAGAGTGAGATACGAGGTTATAGCAGAGAGCCAGCATGGACCACAGTTGTGCACTTACGATCAGGTAAGTCGAAGATCCCTCTGAGCGAGGCCCAACCACTTCTCAAAAGACTAATCGTCGTTTCCGGTAAAGATCTGGTTCTGTCAGTTTCACCCCAGATCTCAATTTTCAAGCACTTACAAAATTATGGCGAATTTTGTCGAGGCAATGCAAGAAAGGCAGATGAATGAGGGGAAAGTTAGCATTGGCTGCGACTTCCTCCGTCAAGGCGACCCTAATTGTAAACCCAAGAAGACCGTAATGCGTCCATTCTCCGCCCCTGTTTCTAGTAAGACCGTGACTGCTTCTCGAATTTCTTCCTCTTCGCAGACGAAACAAAATCGGGCAAATCAAGAAAACAGCGCTCTTAATAAAAATAAAACCACCACCATAACCACCGCTCGGAGCAAGAATACTACCTCTTCGAAGGAGTCAACAGTCGTCCCAGCTTTCGATCCCCTGACTTTGGCAGCAAATGGATACGCAACGCCTCGATTTTGTACCGCCCGGACGGCAATTACCCCGAGAGAGGGCGTTCGTGTCGCAAGCATTCACGACAACTACCTCAAAGGCAATGACAGCAAAAATGACGATGATATTACCAAGCTCACGAGCGCAAGAACAGCAGAGATAAGCGAAGACACGGCCAGTGGGGGCACAAAACCCAAGTTTAGTAAGCGTTTACTATCCGTGGGACAAAGAATAGGTATTGATATGACTTTTGCGAACGAGCACAATAGCAAAATTCAGGAAGAAAATGACAGATTGTCGATTCTCGGTTACGATGATGATGGGAGCGAAAGCGATAGTGATGAGAGCAATGAAAGCGACCAGTATTACGACTACGACGATATCAGCAACGTCGACAGCTGGCAGAATAGCACAGCCCCAAGCAGAAACCGAGAAAACGTCCCCCCTCCTCCTCCACCGCCCCATAAAACTCTTGATTTGAGCAACATTCACAATGAAATCGACTGGGGCACCAACGTGAAGGTCTCCGACTCGTCTGACGTAAATGCAGTGGAAGGTTCAACCACAATAAAAAAGGTACGCTTAAAATCCGCCAGACGGACACCTTTCTGCAACAAAAACAAATTTGACGACCTTGCAGCGAAAGACAAAACGAAGGATTGGTACATCTTTAACGACGGTACACCTTACGTCAGCAGCAGCGAGCAACAAATTCGTGAGGATAACATACACCGAAATCGAGGGAGGAGCGGACCCGGAGCAGGAGGCGGCGGTCAGAAAGCGAATGTCACAAAGGAAGTCCAATTTCAGAATGTGGTCGGCAAATGTTCTTCGATGCCCCTTCCCCCTAAAAGTGGTGTCGTCGCAACTGGTCCCTACTTCGGCAAGGTTGACTGCAGTAGCCAGCTTTCCAAGACTGACAAGAGCAAGTTTGTTGGTAAGAAAGATTGGAAGGCAATTGGAGATAGAATGAAGCCCGGAAAGTGTGAGCGAAAGGGCGGGTACTGGAAAAAATAGCCAAACGCCGATACTTTTTCGCGAAAACTTCTCTGCCTCAGTTTGTTGCTCTTCTCTTCTACTTTATATCCAGCGGATCTCGTCGTTTTTATTGTCAGCTGAGTTCAAGATATCAATATTGTTGGTTTTCCTCCTTTCGTTCGTTGCCCCCCCAGTCTCCTTTTCGTCTTTGCCCCCCCCCTCGCTAGCCCTGTCTTTTACGGCCTTTTCGAGAACCAAGTCTTGGACCATCTCCCTGACTTTCGGAAACAGGAAGGTATCGTCAATCGTCCCGTCGTCTCCCTTAGCAGCGTTTCGGTTTTCCACGTAAAATAGGGCAAATTTACGGTCCAAGTCTCTCAAAATGCGAACGAAAGTATTCCCGAGGCGATGAATTAGCTGGTGTGCTAGCTCGCTCTTCCGCTGGAATGTCCCCTTCTTTGCAAAGCGGAAGTTGCCCAATCCTGGGACATTGATATAATCCGTGTGTCGGTATCCGTCGTCGACAAAATCAAATCGTTCGAGCAAATTTTGCTCTATAAGATCCCCCGTCGCAGCATCCTCTACCACAAGTAATACCGGGGACAAGAAGCTATGAATGTGAAGATTGCTGCTGAGGCTATACTCAGGAAATTGCTGCAGCCGTAAGCCAAACTGAGCGCATCTTCTACTCAGCCCCTTTACCTCGCTTTCAACTCTCGACGCCGAACCGACAAGCCAATGGTAGCCGATCCTGAAGACCCTCTTCGGATCAAAGAAACTGCTCATAGCGAGAATCATCCATTCGTACCTCCCATTTTTTTTAAGGTCGGCCAAGGGCACTACATAGTGCTTCATCGTCCTCTTGTTGTCGATTTTGTAGGATGTAACGCCCTCGCCATCGCCCGTTAATCCCTCTCGGTTGCGAATTTCAATGTCAATCTCTTCGTCATTTCCCTCCGTCCTTTTTTTGAGGTATTCGAGAAGTTTGAGAAACTTCTCCACGTAATCCCTTGTTTGATCAGGGGATTCGAAAACGTCTGGAATGATGGCGAAGAGGATTCGGCGGTAACGCGTTCCCTCTGTCAGGTGCTTTTGAGGGTCGCCGCAGATCAGATTATCCAAGCTATTCCAGGGAAACTCGGGCGAATATTTTGTAAATTTCTGGGTACTGCTCGTAAACTTTCCAAGGCTGCTACTCCATAGCTCATAGTTATATTTGATCGTATTCTTGCTCGTGTAGTCGTTTCGAGCAAATTGCGCTAAATGATGGGTAACCTCAATCACGTTGTCACTTGCATTGTATCGTAGCTGAGTGATACGATGACCCATTGACAGCGTTATGTGGTTATGTCTTTGTGCCTTCGTTTTGCCCTTGGTGTTCTTGGTGTTCTTGGCCGCAACTCGGTCCAATGTGCTGTCTACTGCCTTAGTATCTACAATCTGGTAATCCTGCGCAAGTCGCTGTAGCACCAGCTCGTGAAGAAGGTCTTTGTGGGAAATGTACTGCGTCTGGTCGAGAGCATCAAGAGTTACGACGTAGTGATTGAATAGGAAATCGTCCTTTAGCTCCTGCTCTGCGGGGAAGAAATCGCTCGTCATGGGTAATATGGCGGGCTGAGTCAAACTGTTCCAATTGACTCCGGCGTGACGTTTGAACTCCTGCTCACCCTCAGGGAACACGTGGCTCCATCTCCGCCGATTGTGGGTACGTTTGCGTAACAGCTCGACCTCATCTTGCTTTCGGAACGGATTTTGAGAGAAGTTTGTACACCTTTTACTATTGTTGATGTTGGGTGTCATTTGTTTACTATTGTTGATGTTGGGAGCCGCATTCGTTTGCTGCGCAGAACTGTTATTTGTGGCTTGATGTTTTTGCTTTTCCTTCCTCTTGCTCGCGAGGGCGATAAGCCCGTTACCAATCCCGCTCCCGCCACCACTTCCGTTGTTTTCGTCCCCAAAACTCGTCCCCATTAGATGCAAGTTATTGCTCGACATGCTCTTGTTGATTCCGAGCTTGAAGTTGCTCAAGCCACCGGCTAGAAAACGGCTCTGGGGGGAGCCCGAGGGGCTGTAAGATTCTAGAAAGTGCTGACCGTAACTGTTCTCGATACTCCGAGGAGAGACACTCGTTGAAGAGCCTCCAACAGATTGAAAGTCGTTCATGTTGGAAGTCCCACTGTTGTTGGCACCCATCGAGTTTGGTCCGAAGGGGGGAGTTTTGAGGCTATTTTCCCTGCTTTCCTTGCTGTTACTCAGGATATTGTCGTTGTCGCTCGTGCTCATCTTAACAACAGCTTTGCTAGCATGGAAAGCGGTCCTGTTGCCGTTGTTATTGTTAGCGTTAGTATTATTGTTGTTGTTGTTGTCTGTCTGCACTCCCATGAGGCAGAGAAGTGGCGTTGGCAGAGTTCGCGGCATGGGCTGAATTGCAGCCAACACTTCCGAAAAGCTGCGCTCGACCTCCGTATCGTTGTCGTCGTTGCTTTCATTGTTCGTGATCTGGATGGAATTGGCGTCGGTGGAATTTGTGGTCCCATCGATATCTTTTGAGTCAAAATCCTTGTAACCAACAAAACAGACGTTTAGCCAGTGAGGTGACTCGAAATATTTCTTCCAGTCATGGAGCATCTCCTCTACGTTTTCGCTCTTGTCGGCGCTCTCTTCGTCCGTCATTTTGTACATGAAGAAGGGCGTCACGTGCAGAGGCGGAAGTGATAGACTGATGCAGTCGCTCCCGATTCCGTTGTCCATCATTCTCTGCTTGGTAATGCTGGCAAGGCTCTTTTCGACTTCAAAGACTCCACAGCCTGCTGTGACGACAACAATACTATTCCCTGTCCGAGATAAATCGCGGTCCATGAAATGAAACTGGAGGACATTAAGTGTCGTGTTAATCGCCTCGAGCAGATTTCCTTGACTAGCGACAGATGGTATTCTGCTTGTTATGTCATTGGAGATGTTCCAGTTAAGTTCTCTAGGGAAGCTTACAAATTCCCTCTTAATGCGGTGTATGAGGGACTCCCAATCAGTCCGCGTTTCGTTCTCGACTATCGGCTTGTAGTGGTCAACAAATTTGCGGCCATCTACATCCGTCTGGAGGGTGGATATGGTAGCCTGGCCGGTCGCTGTTTCGCTCGTTTTTGACTGCGCATCTTTCTTCTCCGTCGCAGACAAGTTTGTTGATGTTGCCTTATAAGGCGATGAGGTCAGACCGCTGCTGATATAGGTGCGACTGAAAAAAATGACACTAAGACTGTGAGTCACCTCAAGCTCTCTCCAGCGACTGAAAAGGTGGTACATGAAGGTGACAAACTTGTCGTAGTTCAGAACACAGTCTTCATAAGGGTCATCAGGGGAAAAGAGCTCAGAGATTTTCGACGGTACATAGTCAAACATCTCGGATGATACCTGCACTAGCCAAATTACTCGCGAACTCCTACTCCGAAATGTAAAAACTGTATTACTTGTGATCACACCACTCTTGATAACTTTGCGTTTTTTTCTCAGCTCCTTTACGGTAACTCGGCAGCCCATCGAGTCGAGACGAACGCCCTCATAAAGCCATGAATGCAAGAGTGCTTCTTTGAGCTGAAACATGTCAGACCGCGATACAAATTGATCCTTTATCGTTACAGTCAAGAAGTCAATCTCTTCACATTGAGAGCTTCTGTTCGGCGAAGTCTTGACATTTTCATGTTTACCGCCACTGCTGTCGTCATCAATGCTACTTTCACTGTTATTCACATTATCCCCAATAACAGACACAAACACACTGTCATCCTTCTTCAAATCGTATATGTCTGCCACATTCTTCAGCAACGACACGAAGACAATGTTTTTACCGCCTGTATTTACGACGCTAGATCTAGTACTTGTGCCTGTGCTAGTTATGTGCAGGGGGTCCCTGTTCAACCTCATCAAGAAGCTACCAACGTCATTTTCCCCATTCCTAATGTAGGATATCTTGATTGTCTGAGTGACTTTTAAGTTTGGAAACGCCGATGACGATAAAAGAATCTCATTCTCGAAGTCATGGCGCCGGTGAATAGAAAGCTTTACAAATTCACCTTCCATTCCACCAAAAGCCGCCGGGGAGAGAAAGAAAATCAAGGGGAGGTTCCTCCCAAGCTGCAGATAAAAGTGTGATTAGTGAGCGGGAACTAATACAAGCAAACAACAACGAGGATGTGGCGCGCGTCTGAGTTGCGCAGAAGACGGAGCTACGAGCTTTTACTTTTCTATTTCTCTCTTTTCACCCCGTTTCCTCCCAACACGATTTTCCAAATATTACAAGTTTGACTTCACGATATCACTCTGTGCGAGGTGATTGAAACTCCACATCTGTGAACTCAAGTGGCAGTACCGATATATTATATAAAATCTGTATAGCACCCTCAATTCTCCCCCAACGCAAACTCAGGTGATGAAACGAAAGTCGTCTGTACTCCTGTCCAACGTGGGCTCGACATCTCCGCAGCAGAATGCGATCAATCAGCTCCAGCAACAAGGCCAACCGCAGAGTCCGGTTCCCTCTCCATTTCTTTCCCCCCCCTGCAAGATAGTCAATTTTGTTGAGGAGGTGACAAAGTTTATTTTGGAGGGGGCTGTACGCGGCGTCTCGATGGGTCTGTTGAGCGGTAATGAGCAGGGGAAATGCATAGAATTCGAACTGCGGCTGGGATTGATTACCACGACAACGACCTATCCTCAGACGTCATCGCGCCCTCGAGTGGCAGTGGAAAGACGCGTGCTTTCCCCCCGTGAGATTCCCCCTGGATCACCTCCCTTTGTTTTGATTGTCAATTCACATCCGCATCTGCATACGAAATTTGAATCCAGTGTCGCAGCATCCGATTTTGGAGCTGTGCGTGGTGGGGAGAATGGTGTTGGAGGAGGTTTGTTGCGCTCATTTGGTGTACCGAATGATGTAAAAGCCCGTGAAGTGCCTAAGTACATTGGCCACCGAAAGACGGTTGAATCTGTAGAATTTCAGGGCATAGGGGGGGGCGGTAGCGGTAGCGGTAGCGCTAGTAGCAACCTACCGAACAGAAACCTTTCAGCGAGTTCTCCAAATTCAGCCATAACAATGTCAACGCTCCGTTTCACAACTCCTATTCTGCCCCCTGGCCAACCATTCTACGAGCGTAAGTCGCGAGTCCTTGAGCCCCTCACCGTCGCTGCACCCGCTTGTAATTACGATATGCGACTGTCGTGTCAACTTGAAGAAAAGCTCCCCATCGGCCACGAGGACACAGGCGCCAACAACGGGAATGGTATCAATACAAATAAGGACGGAGGCGGCTCCATGAGGAGGAACAAAAATAGACTGAGCTTCCAGCCCTTACAGGATCGTGCACCCAACAATTTCTGGCGTGTCGATCTCACTGTTGTCGATGAGAGCAAAGGCGGGGGAAGGGGGAGGGGAGGAGAGGGCGAAAAGAACACAACCACCCGAGAAATCGAGATCGAGATGACTGAGAGCGGGGTCCAAAGAGTGTTGACTGGGGCGAAAAATAACCCAGGAAATTGCGAGGTCGCGAATGAGGCCGCAAAACAACTTCTCAATCTTCTCAAAAATGGTCTCAACCCGAAGATGCACTCCACCTCTCACGAAAATACTAACCTAGAAAACCACTTGGAACCACACCCCAACCTAAACGTTGCCAGCCTTGCCGTCAGGTGCTGCGATCATTTGAGGCAGAACGCTGACAATTTCACCTCCGCCTGTGTACAAAATGGCCGGCCAGTCGAAGTCAGCGGCAGTGGCGGTTCCGGGAGATCAATTTTTATCGGCGCAATGCCTTGTAACTTTCATCGCTCTGATCTTCAAAAGATTATCGATGGCAGTGGCAATAATGGCAATGGCAAAGATGGCAGCGGCAACGACACACTCCAATTCCTCAGTGAGAAAACAGATGGAGTGAGACACCTCCTTGTGATTAATAATTCTCGAACTGCTTGCGGATCTGCCCTACTCGATCGAACCAACAAGGCTTTCCGTCCCAAATCCAGGCCTGGTGAGGACCCACTTGTCCATCTTGACCAACTCAATTACTCTCCTGTTGCCCAGCAGCAGCAGCCTCTGCTCTCAGAAACCATCCTAGATGGTGAGATTGTCCTCAACCGCTTCAACGATAACAACAAGATTGTTTTTATAGTCTTCGATGTCCTCATACTGAACGGGTTTTGCTGCGCTAAACTTCCCTTCCGCGAGAGACTTAAGGTGCTGCAAAATTTCTTCGCCAACAATACAGAAAACAATTCCAGCATCATTATGGGTTCTTCCCAGCTACCTATTGTATTGAAAACATTTGTCAAATCCCACGACGCAACCCAGAATGGCGTTATCTCTCTCCTGAAAAAGGTTCACGAACGGTGAGTGTTGCTACAACAGGCGGTGTGGTGTGTGTTGTGGTGAAATGAGAGAAGGGGCTTGAGGAGGGGGTGACAGGGGATTATAATAATTCAGCTAAACCTCCGTCTGTGTATTCTTTGTTGCGCAGGCCCAACTTGAAAACTGGGGAAAGAATGTACATTGATACCGTCATCGATCCCAGGAGTCAATATAGACATTTCCATCTCACAGACGGAATCATCTTCCAGCCTGGACACACTAAATACTTCTTCGGGACAGATCCCACACTGCTGAAATGGAAGTACCTGGACTGCGGAACTATCGATGTAAAGGTGAACTTGCCAAACAATCACCACCGCAGCAACAGCAATAGCAACAGCAATAAAATCAACAACGGCGAAAATGATGATTACAGTAACACAATCACTGTCAATGGGGGCAGCCATGACATTGACATGACAAGTCAGATTACCCTAGCCAGGCCAGACTTACTAAGACTCGAAGCTGATAGGTTTGCCGTTAAGGGCACGAGGGGCAACGTCGCTGTCATCTGCGAGGTGGGGCAAAATAGCTCTGATGGCTCCTGGTACTACAAAAGCATACGCGAGGACAAAAACATAGCTAACCACATTAACACAGTTCTAGGACAATTACTAGAGCTCGGAGAGCATCTCAGCCAGCAAGAGCTCATCGCCAGGCTCGTAGTGAATGCAGCCAATGGAGGGGATGGGAGGGGCGACAATTGGAAAATGCATCATGAAAAGATGCTTGATGACCTTCTTAAGCACTACACAAAAACAGCGCAAGAACTAATGTCAAACCAGAAGAAGCGGTAGGAAAAATGAACAAGGAAAAATGAAAACATTTTGACCTTTTTTTTATTATATTTTATAATTTAATCGGCGAGCCTGTCTATAACTAACTGAACTCCTCCTCCAAAACTGGATTTGCTCATTTTCAGCCCCCCGGCTCACCCCAACAAACGGAATCGCCACGCCTCCCACCCCCCTTTTCACGTACTACATACAACAGGGGCGCTAAAAACGAATTATAGCAGTTGAAAAAGGTCGGGGGGTCCCTCCCCTGATTTTCAATGGGATCTTCAATGAGGCCATAATCATCGGAGGGGGTGGGGGGGACATCTCTCGCTGTCCGTGCGTGGTTTATCGTTTCTGATAGGTCCATTATATGCAGGGGGGGACTCCAAAAGCGGCTAAGACACGTTAAAAAATACATACACGTTAAAATGTATAGAGTAGAATTCCTGCCTAAAAAGCTGTTTTGAAACAAGTGGGTAAAAATCCGGCCAGGCCGGATTTTGTGGCAAAAAATCGACCTTTTTCCTGATTTCGGGCCAAAAACTGGAATGTCACTTAGTGTATTGTTGTGAATTTTATTACAAATATGCTGTTGTTGTTAAGTTTCACGCACTAAACACTACCCATCATCCCCAAGTAATTCTCACAATGTTTAAGAAGTTTGGGTTGACCACCTCACTTCCCTCTACCTCGCTGAAATCAATGGCTAGGCCGATTTCGTCCAACACAAAGGGCAACTTCACGTCGCCGTTTTCGGACAGCAAGGAGACGTCTGCCACTCCACTCTTCAGCAGACTCGGTTTGTAGCTCGTAATAGTCAACGTCTTTCTGGCATCGTCAATAGTGCTCTCGGCGAAGAAGGCATAAGTATACTTGAGATCTCTGCTCGCTGTGAAAAAGACCCCCTCTAATTCGAATGGCCAAGTTGTAGTTGATCCATGAATCGCTTCTCCCCCGTACTTCATCCAAGCGGCCATACCAGATAAAGTCTCAACTGCCCCGTCCGCCCATTTTCCGCTCGCATCCAGCCCAATATTTAGTAGATAGTTGCCTCCCTTGCTGACAATCAAAACGAGGTCCTCAATGACTTCCGCCGCAGTCTTGTAAACAGCGTTCGGGTCAAACGCCCACTGGTCGCCTAGTGTTCCGGGAACCTCAAATTTAGCTCCGCCAACGGAGGCGTATGTCAGGCCAATTACGGACGAAACGGCCGCTTCCGAGTGATCCTCGCTCTCGACGTAATCTTGGAGTCCAGAACCCTCCCTGGTCTGCATAATACTCTCGTTGTTGGCCGCCCTCATGTTCGGGGTCAGTAATTCAAGATGAGTGTCGATCCCAAGGGACGGCATATTACCAGTGTCGAACCAATAGTGCTCTGGCTTGTATTTTTTCGTAATCTCATTCACGATGTCGTGAAGGTAGCTAACAAACTTTCCCCAGCTCTCTGGGTTGTCGTAGGGCGAATAATTTGGGTAACAGCAGCTATCCGGCGAGGTGAATCCAGTCAATGCGTCGGGGAAAATGTAATCATCATTGTTCCAAAGCGAGGGACAAACGTAGACGCCTCCTCGCATCCCTCTCGCCCGAAAAGCATCTAGTAATTCACCAGTCACGTCCCTATTGAACGGCGTGGCAGACATTGAGTAGGCCTTGTTTACCTCGCTCTGGTACAAACTGAATCCATCACAGTGAATTGCAGTAGGTGTAACATAACGGAAGCCAGCATCAAAGGCTAGATCCGCCAGCGCCGTAGCGTTGAAATCGGTGGGGTTGAACGTATTCGCCAAGTCCCTGTAGCTCTGCCTATGGGCAGCCAGCTGGTCCGTGTTGTTGATGATGATGGAAACACGATTCGCTCCCATCACAGTGCAGGGAAAGCTTTTGCATTGGAGGGGAAAAGAGATTTCCGTGCCCCACTGGCTCACGGGCCCCCAGTGAATAAAGAGGCCGAGCTTAGCCTTGTCAAACTCGTCAACTCCGGCCACATTTGGAAACTGGAAGTTTCCAAATGGATTGGGGGACGGCGTCGACGATACAATAAACCAGCACAATAGAGAGAAGAACGTGACTAATCTTGCCATTTTTATTCCAAAATCCAGCATTTTTTTAATGAGGGGAGAAAGTTACAAATTTCTGAATTTTCTGATTCTGTGCACGTGCTGTGGGTCCTCCACTGTGACGTATGTTCGATCTGGTGTTTCCAACTCAGTCCCTGGTACCACCCATTCATCGACTATAATAAAAAAACCCATCCCACAGGCGCCCGAGGAAGTACCAGTATTCCCGAGTCGGGATGAATCAGGGTTACATTTGATACCAATCACGAAAAATTCACTCGTAGGGCGGAACTGACTCTTAGGGCGGAACTGACTGCAAACAACTGAGGAGGGAGAAGATGACAACATTTTCCCCGGCTCTCCTAAAAGAGCGGAAGGATGCTTGGATTGCTGTAGCAGAGAAAATATACGAAAAAAGGAAGGCGTACGTCGAAAACGTAGCTCATGTACAAGGCATTTTTGAGGAGGAAGAGGAGTTGCTCTCTCCTTTGGTCGAAAGATGTCCTGGCTTTGTCACCATTCTCAGCTTCATTTTAGAGAACAAGTTTGGCTTTCGAGTTAGGCAAGTCGGCAAGAATCTCACCTTGACGGACTGGGGAGACGAGGAATGTCGGCGTGTAGGGTGCTCGTTGTCGACATTCATAAGAAAGAGGAAGACAGGTGCTGTTGCCATAGATGCTTGGAGGTTAAACTACACCCAGCTGGACGTCCTGTTCAAGGAGGTGGTCGGTTTCGAAGAGTTCATGGTTGTCATTGCCAATAACTTGATGCGTGACAGCATCTATGGGACTGTATTACGAGTGACTTTGGGAGCTGTGCTAAGTACCACTGATGCTGTGACTGACATCTATGTCATAAGCAGTTACTACGAGGATGAAGAGTTAGTCGGGCAGGCACATGTACTGCTGGCAATGCTTCTTGGGAATATATTTAATCAATTGTTGATTGTGTACACACAGTACAAAAAGAAGAGCTGGTTGGTGATTGGCAAGGAAGTCTTGATCACGATATCATTTTTGCGTCCGGCTGTGGATGCCTACCGGGTATCCACGAATCACGAAGATAAGGAGGCACACTCAAGTATTGATCAACTTGCTGAAATGGTAGCCAATAAAATGTGTGAGTTAGCTTGTGAGAGCATTCCGGGTTGTATTTTGCAATTGTACGTTTGGCTGAAAAATCCAGAGAAAGCTGGTACATTTGCTTTGGTGTCAATTGGAATCAGTTGCCTCACGACAGGGTTCACGAGTGCGATGATTTCATTTGACATGGATGTCGATGTGCCCCACAGGAAGAATCAACCCAAGTTCTATGGCTACATTCCTAACGAGGATAGTCTGAGAGGAAGGT
>ERZ651776.1015-NODE-1015-length-35913-cov-9.565130_pt1 | contig 35913 bp, 33 predicted proteins | sample MGYA00514761_ERZ651776 | MGnify/ENA metagenome assembly ERZ651776
AAATAGATCGGTGCAACGCCCCAGATGCAATAGGCGGCCAAGGCGAAATAGCCGCCTTGTCGCGTAGGTCGATCAAACATGGCGCTTTGGCCAAGCACTCGCATGGGTTAGTGGGTCCACCAGCATATCAATGCTCAAGACGCTAAGGGTCTGCGCGCACAATGAGTAGGGCGCCGGTCGCTTTGGTCGGTCTTGAAATGCCGGCCTCAATGCGCTCAACCGATTTGAAGGCCGCGGCGCTGCGCGCTGCCAACGTTTCGAAAGGAGATCTGCAGGGGTCGGCCAGGATTGTTTGTGAAACCCCGGCGCCTTGGGCGCGGCGGATCAGGTTAAATAACTGCTGACTGAGTTCATCCCAAAAACAAATATCGGCGCCGATAATGACGTCAAAGTTCGCCAAATAGGCTTTTGTGAGTTGATTGAAGGATTTTTGTTCAAAAGTCATCGATTGATGATTGAGTTGCGCATGCAGGTCTAGGTAGGGTCCCACATTGGCGTCGGCATCAATGCCGGTGACCGCCGCATCAAACGCCTTGGCACAATATAAGCCCAGCAGCCCCCAGCCGCAGCCAACTTCTAAAACCCGGGTGCCTTGGGGTAATGGGTTCCGCTTTAAGTAGTCCATCACCAAGAAGCTAGAGTTCCAAAATTTATTGCCGTGGATTGCTGCTTGGAAGCCCTGTGATTTGAGTTTCCGGATCGACGGGTGTCCAGCATTGAGAATTTTTAGACCAAAGGCCTGGCGTTGTATCGGGGTGGGCATAATGACTCGCTTTGACAGGATGCCGCAAGCACGCGGGCAATTTACGAGGCAGCATACCCATACCGGGTGCGTTTTCCAACGACCAGATCACATTGATGGTTTATGCGCGCGCTCGATCTATACTGTTGATCGACAATTCGACCATTGTAGGTCTCAACAAAGCGTAATCGGAGGCAGTGTGACAGGATTAGATAAAGCATTCAGACGTGGGTTCATCAAAATTGGGGTGGGTCCGGTCTTGCTGATCTTGCTGGTTGTGCTGCCCGCGCCGGGTCAGCAACTGACCGCCCGTGAGCGCGTCGTTCTAGCAACGCCTGAGCTGACCCTCTATGCAAATCATGCCATGGTGAGCGGCGTGCTGCCGGAGACCTCGGTTCAGGCAGGCGCAATTGTTGAGGTGCCCATTGCGGAAACGACGACGCTTGCTGGGGTTTATGTGATGCCGAGCCCAGGCAACCGAGTGCGGCAGCTGGAAATCACCCCGTGGCTTGGATCAACCCAGCAAATTCTGCAGGCCTACCGAGGACAAACGGTTGAGTTTTTGAGCCCGATGGCCGGGGGTGCGAATTCAGTGATTTATGAGTCTGGCAGTCTCAAGACGGTGCAGCCGATTATGGTTTCGACTTCGAAGGGCGTGCAAACGGTTGCTTTCGATCAACTTCGTTTTCCGGATATTGGACTTGCAGTGAGCCCGCATCTCGCCTTAACAATTGAAAATGCAGGGTCCTTCTCGGGTCATCTTGCCTACCTGGCGCCCGGACTCAGTTGGTCGGCCCATTATGAAATGGTGTTCGACCCGGAGGCGCGCGAGGTCCGCATTCAATCGTCTGCCGCCTTATCGAATACCACGCAATTCTCGATTGAGAATGCCGGCATTACCTTGGTGGCTGGGCAGTTAAGTACCGCTCAGAGTCCGAGGTTTGAGTCCGAAATGTCGATGCCAATGCTGCGAGGCGCCGCCATGGATCGTGGGCCTGCGGCGGCTGCTGCGCCTGCCGGATTGCAATACCAGTGGCGATTGCCGCAGCGCGTGACGCTGGTCGCGGGCCGCAGCCTGCAAGTTGCGCTCGAAGACCCTTGGGTCGCACCAGCGAGGCTGGTTTTTAGAAGTCGGTCATCGGTTCAGCGCTATCCATCAGATGTCGCACAGCCGCAGTCGGTTCCCGCGTTCTTGTTGATCACGCCGCAAGAGACCGGACCGTCCAGCAATCATCCAGTCGCATCCGGCCTGGTCCGCGTTTTTGAGCGCAGTCCAACGGGCCAACCCGTCCTGATGGGTGCAGATCAACTGACGCAATCTCCATCGGGCGCGCCTTTTGAGGTGCATTTGGGACGCGCTTTTGATGTGCGACTGACCCGGACGACCACGGACTTCCGCATGATTAACGATCGGCTGCACGAAGTCACCTTGGACCTACTGCTGGAAAATACGGGCAAGACCGAGGCTTTGATTCGGCTGCAGGAAGACTTCAACGGTGAGTTAACCTTGCTTGCCAGTACCCCGGAGGTGGTGAATCAAGTGGGTCAATCGTTATCAATCGAGCTCGAACTTGCTCCGCAGTCCAAGCAGCGCATCCTCTACACCGCGCGCGTGCGCTACTAGGGATGAGCACAACCTGACCGCTGTAAAATAGGGTTTTGAAAACAATGGGTGCCCGGGTGGGGCTATTGGAATGACGGCGGCAGCCTTCTTTTCAGCCGATAAATGCTGGCTGGAAGCCGCCGTTGGGGGCGCCGTAAGCGGGGCATACCAGCGCCAGCCCCGGCGCAGGTGGATGATGATCTGTGAACAAGACGGCGTGGATTGCTTCGGCTAAAACGGGCGTATGAAAGCGATTGAACTTCGAAGACGAGTGCTTTACCGTTTTCACACAGACATTAAATTTATGTACGACCAAACTTTAAAATCCTTAGGAGAGATCACTTATGAGTCAATTCGATAACCTGCTGGCCGACAAAGAGCCTCAAGCGTACGCTTTAGTCAGAATCGTCACAGGATTCTTGTTTATATTTCACGGCAGTCAGAAACTGCTCAATTTCCCAAAAGAGTTCACCTATGACTTGAGTCCGCTGATGATTGCAGCCGGTGGCATTGAGCTGGTTGGCGGCATTTTGGTGATGATCGGATTGTTTACGCGGCCTGCAGCTTTTATTTGCAGCGGCACGATGGCCGTGGCCTATTGGATGGCCCACGGCATGCGCGATGTGTTCCCCATGTTAAACGGTGGCGAGTTGGCGGCGCTGTATTGCTTTGTCTTTTTGTTCATCGCGGCCAAAGGGCCAGGGATCTGGAGCTTGGATAAATCCTAGAACGGCGGGTTAACGCACGGCTTGTCGTGCGTTCTTGCGGCGAACCGTGCGGGTTGCAAAGACGGCCCGCTGGTTAAACAGGGTATCGATTCAAGGGCCTCAGGGGTTGTCCTCATGCCGGCGTGCCCGTCATGGTTGACGGGTCGACATCCGATCGTATCCCTGCCGGCGCGCCAAATTAACGCGTTAACTTAACCTGGGCTTTAAACCGGTAAATTGACCCTGTAAGCTTCCGCAAGATTTTCCGAACCAAAGACCCATCATGACCGAGTTATCGCCCCACAGTTGGCAAGCCAAGTTGGACCGCCTGCGCAGTCATCGCGCCTTCGAAGCCTTCATTATCATCATTATTATTGCGTCGGCCCTGTTGGTCGGCGTGAAGACCTATCCGATTCCTGAATGGATGATCTTGGTGATCGATGGGCTTGATCTGCTGATCACGCTCATTTTTGTTGTGGAAATCTCGGTGCGGTTCTTGGGGGAGTCGCGCAAGCGAGATTTCTTTAAAAATGGCTGGAACATTTTTGACACCTTGATCGTCGCGGTGAGCTTGATTCCGATTGATGACACCGATATGGCGTTGGTGGCACGACTGATCCGTGTTTTCCGGGTGCTGCGCATGATCAGCATCATTCCGGAACTCCGAATTTTACTCAACTCTCTGCTTCAGGCGTTACCCAGGTTAGGCTATGTTGCCGCGCTGATTTTTATTATTTTTTATATCTATGCCGCAACCGGCAGTTTGTTCTTTGAAAAGATCAATCCAACCCTTTGGGGCAATATTGCAGTGTCGATGTTGACCCTGTTTCGGGTGATGACGTTCGAAGATTGGACCGATGTCATGTACGAAACCATGGCGGTCTATTCATTCAGTTGGATCTTTTATCTCAGTTTTATTTTCCTAACCACCTTTGCGTTTTTAAATATGGTGATCGGGATTGTGGTGAATGTGCTCGAAGAAGAGCAAGCCAAGGCCGATACGGATAACCCGGAGCGGTCATCCTTGCGCAATCTGCATGACGAAATTCAAGACGTTCGAGTCATCTTAGAGCGGCTTGAGGCGAGGCTGGATGCGCCATCCGTGCAATTGCGCGATGTGCCTGCGGGTTCTAAGCCGAAATCGCCGCCGGTTGCGCCGGGTTAGCGCGTTTGATTGCGCGCGTGGTCAACGAAACCGGTTTAAGGCCACAAAGGTGCCATCATTAGCGGCGCAGAGGGTGCGCATTAGGATCGCAAATTTGATGCCGGTCTCTTGATACTGGGGCGGATTTGCAAACTGCACGGGGAAGCCCACCCCATGAATGCGCACCAACCGGTTGCCTTGCTCATCCCGGCGATTAATCCGATCGACCGTGTCAACGACCTGCTGAATGGAGCGGCCAGTAAACTCATCGCCAAATACGTAGAGCGAGATTTTTCGGCCCGGTCGATAGAAAGTCGCAATGGCCTTGGTGATGCCCTCAACCGGGCTCGAGTTGCTAAAAACGTTCCAATCCCGCAGCCGATTAATAATGGCCTGCCGCCGAGCTGGGGTGTCCGGGATCCATTGGCCTGCGTATTGGGCGAACATGTACTGGCCCATATCATTCATCACTTGGATGCCTTTCAAATTGGGATAGACCTCTAAGGTCTCCGCCAGCTTCTGCACCACCATGGGCCAGGCATAGCTGAACATGCTGCCCGAGGTGTCGATGATAAAAATGACGTATTCACTATCCACCGGGATTCCGCCGATCACGGTTTCATCGATTGATTTTTGATAGCCCTTGAGCAGGGCCTGCATTTCTTCGGTGAGGGACTGTTTGGCATCGGCCAATTTTGCTTGGATGGCCGCTTGGGCCTCGCCCTCCAATTGCGTCTCGCGGTTGGTGCTTTCAAGGGTTGCGAGCTCACTTTGAATGCGCGTCAGTTGAGCCACTTGATCGGTTTTGAGATCCTCGCGCCGGAGCAGGTTTCGATTGAGCACCCGAGTCTCGCCTTTCAATGTTGCCAAGGTTTCTTCAAGCTCTTTGAGATAACCATCGAGATCGGTTATCGATGGATCAAAGACCACTGGGTCGTAAACTTTGGTGAGCACCAGCAATAGAATCAGGGCGCCGAAGCCGCAGCTGATGACATCCAAAAAAGAGAGGCTCATGCCTTCAACTTCACGCAGTTTGCGTTTCATGGCCAGTCCCTTGCGGGCGATAAGAAGGCGCCGCCGGTTATTTGCGCTAGCCGCCAATAAGATGGGCTGGCGATGGGGTCGCCTTCCATGGGGAATAAAATGACGTTGATCGGGATCGAGAGATTGACGACGCTCATCGCACTTTGAAAGAGCTTTAAGCGGTCTTTGGCCGTCACAAGGCTGGTTTTCGCGGGCGTCGCGCCTTGAGTGGGTAGACCGTCGGTGATCAGGAAAATATTGTCCGGTTGGGGATCGAGTGCGCCAGCAGCCGTAAACGCGGCATGTAGGTTGCTGCCATTGCCGGGGGTGAGCGCTTGCAGCGCCGCCAGACTGGCATCCAACGCTTCGGTGTCACTGGTTTGGAGCCACTCACCGTTGGTCTCGGGCAGGGCGCTCCGCGCGGTGGTCGAAAATTGAATAATCTGGAATTGGACGTCCCTGGGTAGATTGGCGGTGATCCAATCCACGGTGCGCAAGCCGCGTTGCCATTTTTCAGACGCGCGTTGCTCGGCTTCCGGCAGATTTCGCCTTCGGATAATGTTAACGAGGGTTTCGTCCAGCATGCTGCCGGACACATCGAGCAGGACCAAAATATGCTGACCACCCAGGTTTAAACCGGTTAAGTATTGGCGATCGCCTTCACCCACCATTGTCCGCAGATCATTGCCTTCGGCCTCGGCGACACTGAGGGTCAGGGTGTCGCGCTCGGCCTGGAGTTTGACCAACGCTGTTTTAAGCGCTTCAATCCCGTCGGTATCCAGGCTCTGCGCGCTTTGAGCTTCGAGCAGCTGCTGGGTTAAGGCTTCTATGGCTTTCAGTTTGTCTCGGATGCTTTGTTCCGTTGTTAGAACCGCATCGTCCACGAGCGTCAGGCTGTTGCGCAGGATGACTTGGTTTTCTTGTTCTGCAAGAATTTCGATTTCGATCTTTTTGACCTCGGCGAATCGTTCGGGATCGGTCTGGATACCGCTTGAGAGGGTGCCATGATTAATGGTGATGTAAACGAGGATCACCGCGCCAAAACCGCACGACATAATATCTAAAAAAGACAGGCTGAAAATATTCGTTTCGCGTCGTTTGGCCACGCGGCTTATCGCACCTGGATGAATAGAAAGGTTTGGTTGCCCGCTAAAATGGCATCGCCCGCTTTCAGCAAACACGGTTCCGTCACGGATTGCCCATTGAGGGCAATGCTCAGGTTGCCTGGCGCCAGCTGCCATTGACCGGTTACCGCGTCAAGGATCAGGCCAAAGTCGTCTGCGGTGGTTTCCGAAAAGGCTTTGATCTCGACGGCGATGCCCTGCTGCACAATATGCGTAATCGAGTGGCCGGTGCTTAATTGCTCAGTGGCGGTCGCGGTTGCTTGCGCCGGGTTGGCCAAACTGTAGATGAGTTGATTGTGCGTGCTGTTGGCCGTCAGTTCTGGCGCCAAAGCGGTAAAAGCCTCGAGCAGGCTGGCGCTCGTGAGCCGCTGGGTCACAAGGCCTGGGATCAGGGATAGGGAGTCAATGAGCCCTGGGAGCCGCTGGGCGCGATGGCTCAGCAAGACCTCAGCGGGGCCGTTTGAGGCGGCCTGAATCGCTTTCACAACATCGGGTACAAGCTCCGCGGCGGCCGCGCGCAGATCGGTCTCAGGCAGCTGCACGTCATATTGGACGCCCTCATGATGCAAGCTAATCAGGCCTTGGCCCAAACTGGCAAGGGGATGATTCGGTTGCAAGAGCTGCTGAAACAGTTGTTGCTCTGTGCTGGCATGTTGCAGTGGATCAAACCGAGATTTTCGAACAAGGGCGCTGGCTGCATAGTTGGCTAAGCGGTCAATGAGGTTCAGGTAGCCCGCGTTATGCGCCATGAGGCAGCCGCTGCGCTGCAATTGTGCGCCTTGTCGAACCGTCGTTAGGGTCACCGCGTGCAGTCCAACATCCAGATAGAGCAAATTGGGTGTTGTGCTAAGGGCCTTGCTGGCAAGGAGCACGCCAGGGTCGATCAGCGCTTTGACGGGGATGCTTGCCGCGTCCGTCAGCCCGAGCAGTAAGCTCAGGTCAGCTCGTTCAAAATGACCGGGCACGCCAATCACAAAATCGCTGCTGGGCGCGAGATGTTTAAGGGCGGTCAGTTGTAAATACGCCAAGTCCGCATGATGTCGGGCGACCGGGGTCGCGCCCGGCATAGGATCCGTACTAAAGGCTTGCCAAAACTGGCAATTGGCCAATCGAGGTTGCAGTCTGGCCTCATCCAACGCTTGTTGGCCAACCTTCGGGGGCTCCGTCAGCAGGGCCCAACCGGGTTCGGAGACGACTAACTGATCGCCTTGCCAGAGCCGCAGCTCAAGATCATTGAGTTCAAGAAATGCAAGGGTCACGATCTAGACCTGCAGGTAACGTAGAAGACGATTGTCACAATATTGCTCGGTATCTTGGGTTGTGCGCTCTTGCGCCAATTGTAATTGATGCATCAAGAACATGATGAGGATACTGATCAAAAGGGCAACGAAGGTTGAGTTGAAGGCAACGCCAAGGCTTTGGGTAACACCGGCAATGTCGCCTTGTGCGGCTTGATGTGCTTGACCAAGGGCTTGCCCAATGCCGCGAACGGTGCCTAAAAAGCCAATCGAAGGAATCGCCCAGGCGATGTAGCGAATCATTGATAGTTCCGAATCCAAGTGCTCACTTTCGCTCTCGCAGGTGGCCCGGATGGTGTGGGCAACATCCTGAATATTGCCCGTGGCACGAAAGCGGTGCAGCGCGGTCAGTAACGTGCGCGGTAATAGGCGCTGTTGCGCGTCCGCGCTCAAGGCCTCGATGGGGCGGGCATAGTCGCGGGTATCTTCAGGCAAAATACTGTTGGATTGATTGCGGGGCAATAGGTCTATTTCAAACAGCGCGCGCTCACGGTGATTGTCCCGGGCCTTAATGCCCATAAGCGCCATGGCCCACAGCATTAAAATAAAGCAGGCCTCCTGCTCGAGGTCTTTCACAATAATATAGGCGCTGCGCTCCGGCACGTAGGTCGGGTCAGCGTTAATAAGTTCGGCTTGAGTTTCTAAAAGGCTGTTGGCGTTGGGCCGAATCACAGCGACGTAAATCGCGTGGACCAACAAAATGGCCACAATGAGAGACATCAATTGATAGATAAAATCTGAGCTGAATTGTTTCATGAAAAATTTATGGCCTTAGATGTTGGTCGGAAAGGGCACGGCATTATCGGCGCTGATCGCTTCACTCGGCTGAAAGGCTTCAAAAGCGCGGCCCAAGTCAGGCGCTGTCAGAGCGGCATCATCAAGCGCCGGCGATTGCGAGGCATCCAGCGTGCTGGGTTGGCCGGGCGCGGTCGGTGCGGCCCCATCGACTGGCGCTGGGCTGGGCGCCTCGCTGACAGGGCTTGATGTCGCTGGGCTCGCCGCGAGAACTTGGCCTGTTATTAGAACGCAAAAAGCAAACAGCATTGTGAGTTTGACATGCATGAAAGCGGCCTGAAATAGAGTCATTTTAAGCTTATCAGACCTCATCGCCATCGCCATCACTCCACCGCGCCGGCGATGGCATTTTTCGCCAGTCGGAAGCCGACATCTTGCCGGCCCTCAAGGCCTGAATCCCGGTAGGCCCAGCGCAAGGTGCTGAAGCTGCCGGATAGATAACTCGACCCGCGGATAACGCGAACAGCGCCCTCGCTAGGCCCCGTCCAATCGGTCGCGGCGGTGGGCGTGCGGTTGGTGCTAAATCGGTCATGCACCCACTCAGCAACATTGCCGGTTAGATCAAACAGGCCCAAGGCATTGGCCTTGAAATGTCCCGCTGGGGCTGGACCCCGAAAGCGATCCTTAAAGTTGGGGATGATATTGGGGGCAAAGCCCATTGCAGTTTCATCGGCTAAATTGGCGAAATCGTTCGGCGGTGGTAGGTCATCGCCCCAGGCAAAGCGGGCACGACCGGTGATGTCCCCTTGTGCGCCGGCTGCAACATCGGCATATCGGCCGGCTCGAGACCACTCAGCTTCTGTGGGCAAACGATAACCCAACGTTCTGGGTGTGATCAGCTCATAACGCCCGTTAACCGATGCATAGGCCCGGGGCAGACCTTCTTGGTCACTCAACCAGTTGCAAAAGGCCACCGCCTGGTCCCAGCTGACGCCAACAACAGGTCGCTCTTGCGCTGTGAGCAGGGTGCGCCCTAAAACACCTGGGTTATGGCTGGCATCGAAGGCCTGGTACTGCGCATTGGTAACCTCCGTCGTACCCAAGTAGTAGGGCTCGGTGAGTGTGATCAAGCGTTGAATTTCATTGCTGCGACCGCCGCGGTCTCGGCGCGCTGCGCCGAGTTCGATTGTTGCCGGTAGAATCCGCTGCATGCGATAGCCGCCTCTGACCTCGAGAATCTCTGGAAATTGCGCAAGCTCAGCTGCTGCCAGCGTAAGCAGATTGACGCGCAGCGTTTTTGGAAAATCCGCGTCAGGGGTGATGGTTTGCGTGATCGTTGCGAAGCCGTCCTGACTGATTTCAATGGTTTGGGGCGTTGTGGGCAGCCGCATCGTGGGATTCTTGTTGCTTTGCAGGACCCCGTTGATGCGAATGTTTGCCTGCTTTGGGGCAATATCAAAGGTTACGGATCCCAATCGGGGCGCCAGCGTTAGGTCTAGTGTGACGACCTCAGTGGGCGCGAGCTGCACTGACCGGGTCACGGGTTCAAAGCCAGCCTTGCTGATGAGAAAGTCATAATTGCGGTTTGGAGACAAGGCATGCTGCAGCGGGGTGACCCCAAGATAAACCCCATTTGCGGTGACCAGGGCGCCGGTGGGCGTGCTGTTTAGGGTGACCGCGCCGTTCGCAGGCGCCAGGATGACCTCTGGCACCGTGATGGCATCGCCGCGATTAATCACTAAATCAAGACGCTGAGATTGATACCCCGCTTTTGTGATCAGAACCGTTTGAGGGCCCTCTAACAGTCTTACCGTTTTGGGCAGCAGGCCAAGGTCTTCCCCATCTTTGATCAGGCGCGCCTCGGCGGGTTGGCTGGATAGGCTCACCGTGCCCCAAGCCGGCTCCAAGGTCAGTGCCAAATCCTGAGATTGATCCAAGCCAAGAATATCCACCGTGGTTTGTAAAGGGCGATACCAGTCGGCACGGATGGACACAAGGTGCTGCCCAGCGCTCAAACTTGAAACCGTCAAGGGGGTCGTGCCGACGGGCTCGCCATCGATTTCGACCTCAGCGGGTATACCGCCGGTGGTCAGGCGAAGATGCCCAGGCAATTTTTCGAAAGCCAGTGCAAAACGCTGATCAGCATCGTTTGATATGGTCAAACGAGTATCGATCGGGTAGTAGCCTTTGGCTTCGGCTTGAACACTGAGATCGCCGGGTCGAACCAGATAGCGCTCACCCAGCGGTAGGGTTAACCAACCTGAGACGGATTCGGATTCAGCTGGCGGCGTGAAGGCGATGAGTACGGCTTTGGCGGTAAACAGGTGCCAAGCGGTGATACCGATCAAAGCGGCGATTACCAGGGTCGCCAGGCGCCTTGGGGTAAGTCTTCTGGCCTTGAGGTCAGCTTGTTGCCTTGGCGCCTCAAAGGGCGTGGGCGCTAGGGTCTCTTGCACGGGGTCAGTGGGCGGCATTAGATTGGCTCATCGCAAACGACGGTTAGCGTCGGATTAGGGGTATCGCTCGACAGGGTGAGTTCGTGACGCACATCTTTATAACCTCTTCTGGATCCGGTGACGACATAACGTCCTGGGAACAAGGTCAGCCTGGTTTCCATAATTTGGCCCAAGCGGCCGTCTTGGCCCAAGCGCAGTACCGTGACGGTCGTTTGTCCATCCGAGGTCAGGGTCAGCGTCAGCGCTCGACGCGCGTGGGATAGCATGCGCGTTAGAACTGGGAGGCTTGCTTGCAGGTCGCCAACGGGTGGGGGTAATTGACTGATGGTGATCGCAAGATCTCTGGCTTGATTGAGTTCGGTGTCGCTTTGCAGTCTTGCTGGGTCCGCAAGGATCTGGGTCAATGCCGCAGCGAGCGCGATCCGCGCATCAATGGTTTCGATCCGGGCAGTGAGATCGGTCAAATTGGGCGCCAGGCTGCGTGCGGCCTCATAGGCGGCTTTCGCGTCGAGCCAGCGCCCTTGGGTTTCTGCCTCTTGGGCCTCGATAAAAAGGGCTTGGATCTGCTCCTTGAGCTGCGCTTGGCGAACTTGTTCTAGGCCGTCTTGGGCGGCGCTTGCGTTCGGATCAATGCTGGTGGCCCGCTCAAATGCCCTGATCGCCGCATCATAGGATCCTTCGGAGAGGGCCGTAAACCCAAGTGACATGCTGCTCTGAAACTGCTTTCGGATCAGGGTTTGTCGAACTCTGGTAGCGGCTTTTTGGGACGGCGCCCAGTCTGGGAACAAAGCAGTCGCCTCGCGCAAGATGGTGTTGGCGTCCTCAACTTGGCCTGCCCGTTCAGCAATGTCGGCTTCACTCATGAGCGCTGAGATGGTTGGGATTTGTTGAACGGCCTGCCAGGTTGATTGTACCTCGACCTTCTGCGGATTTAATTGGGCTGCGATTTCCCAGAACTTGAGCGCGTTGCGATCGTCTGCTTCCGATAAGGCTTGTTGGGCTTGTGCAAGGTTCTCGGCGCGACGATCCGGCAGGTCCGCCTCAAGTTCGGTAACGGTGGCCAGTAGCTGTGTGTACAGCGCAAGGGCGGTTTGGGCCTCTCCTGCACGATAGGCATCATCAGCCGCCATCGCCTCTTGGTTGATCTGAGCAAGGGCGTTTGGGTCCCAAAGTGCAAGGCCCAAATCTTCTAGTGCGATGAGTTTGCGAAGAAAGGTTTCGGCAAGTGCTTCGGCCTGCTCTGCGATGATCTTGGCTTTGGCGGTGGCTATCGGCGCCTGCTTCGTGACAACCGTTGGCGTGTCCGCAGCGGCTGGGTTTATATCAACCTGGGTTTGACGGTTGTTTTGCGGGCCGACTAAATCGGGCAGGACCCAAAAGATAAAGCCGGCAAGGATAACGAGCGCAAAACCGATTAAAAGCGTTTTAGGCTCCCAGCCGGATTTGGGCGGCGGTGCGCTTGGCGCGGGACCATCGGTTGTAACTGGTGAACCCGCCAAGATGCTTGATGCGGCTGCCTCGGAGGTTGCGGGGGTTGCGATCTCGAAGGTGGTCGCCTGTAACGGGCCCGTTCCGACCACGCCGGATGCTGCGTCTGCGTCCAGGGCATCTATGAGGGCCAGGAGATCGCCAAAGGTTTGGGTCGTACCTTGCTGCACCGCAGAAATCAGGGTCGTTAAACCCGCGGGCAGCGGTGGTTGCGCCTGCAACGCGTCAAGACCCTGCCAGGGTGCGTCGGTATAAAGCGGATAGGCCCAATCGGCAAAGTTCATCACCGCCAGGGCATCAGGATTACGGTGTGGCACCGAGGTCAGCGCCCAGCGTGGCCAGCCCAGATGCTGAATCACGAAGCCTTGATGGCCTGCTTGCGTGAGCCAGGCCAAATCAAATCCCGTTTGATGAAAGCCGAGCGCCTCGGCATAGCCCAGCGCGGCGACCAAGCGCCTCAGTTGCGCGGCTGTCGGCGGTTTGGCAATCGGGTCGCTCGCCATTTTGATGATCGGCGCGTCAACAAGATAGGCTGCGCGAGCATCCGTCCAAAAACCCAAATGCGCTTGGATATCCGGGTGGCTCAGCTTTTTCAGTCGGTCACTGATGGCCGCAAGGGTTGTAAGGTCGCCGGCTAAGAGGGGCACAACCGTTATCAAAACTTCGCTGGCGGTGGATGAATGCGTCGCCCGAAATCTGGGATGCTGGGCCTCGGGTGTTGGCACGGCGTCAATAACGGTGAACGTCTCAGCGAGTAGGGTCCCGGATTCGATCGATGTCAACATGGGTTAATCATCGGACCTGAGGCGTTAGAGGCTCTTGTGCGACACCACGTTCTGCTTGATACAGGGCGCGCAACATAGATCGCCATTGCGCGTACTGTTGCTCGGCGCTACCGGTTAGTTCAACGGTTGCGCCCTCGATATCCAAGACGCTCGGTGTGATCTCGCGGCCTAAAGATTGTGTGAGCTCGCGGAGCGCTTGCTCGTGAATCTCGGTTTGCTTGCGTCGGTCTAGGCCGCTTTTGACGGCGGCGATACCGCCAACCACGGCGCCGGCTGCCGCCGCGTCAGCAGCCCAGGTGTTGCTCTGAGAGCCCGCATAGATGCCGCCGGCAATGAGCGCGGCGCCCGTTAGAAGTCGGTTGCGGGCTTGTTTGTTCAGTTGCCGGAGTCTCACCGCCTCATCATAGGTGGCATAGCGCCATTCATCGTAGGATGGCTTAACGTCCCGGTAAAACTTAAAGTAGTAATCATCTAAGGTGTCGACGAGCAGGTCGTCCTGGGCTCGAATTTTGCCAACCCGTTGCAAAATGGTATCGCGGTCGGCAGGTGCTTGGGCAACCGAGGTGGTGCCGTCTTTATTTTCAATGAGGTAGCCAGAAAAGGCGTCGGGCGCCAGATCTGCGGCAAACGCAAGTTGGGCGATTTGTTTAATATTGCCGATCTCACTGACCGCCCGAGCCTGGTACTGCTGGACTAAATCATTGGCAATGTTGTTGTAGAGGTCTTGGAAGGGGTCTTCTTTGATGGATTGATAGGCGTACTTGCTGGCGTTGTCTTCATAGGTTTGTGTGAGCCAGACGCGTCCGCTTGCATCGGTTGCCGTAACCGACACTGCTAAGCGTTCCCCATCGGATGCTAAAATTTCGCCAGAAACGAGTAATGGGTGATGCCGCGCTGCGCTGGGCACAACGCGAACAATGCCCCAGTTGCCAGTTCGTTCCAGGGTGTCTTTTAAATGAAAGGCAAGGTAGCGCGACTCGGCTCGGCGCACCTCGGCCGAGACCGGGATGTCGTCACTGCCAGCGTCAGGCAGCGTTTCTAAATTGGGCGCAAAGGGCATTATCATGACATCTACGCGTTCTGCATCCGAGATCACGGTCTGGAGTTGCACCGGTGGTTTCGAATTTGCCGTAATGACTTGCGTTGTCGTGCAGCCCATTAGGGTCATCAAGGTTGTGATGAGCGATAGCTGAACGAGGGTCGTTATAGCGCTCTGCGTGCGGGATTCGGTCACAGGTTAGAGTCCTTGCTTGTAGCGTTTATATTCGTCCCAGAGTTTTTCTCGCAGCGCTGGGTCCTGTTCCGCGGCAGCGGCTTCGCGTAATTGTTTTGCAACAATGTCATCGCCTTGGGGGCTGGGAATATCGTCTGGAATTGGCGCAGGGCCAGCGGGTTGCGGTTGGGTCTTGCCGGGCGCGCGGCCTTGGGGCGCTGTCGCCTCGGTAGTCGCCTCGTCAGGGGCATCACCAGCGTCTTCAGTTACGCTGACCGGGTCAGCCTGCGCTAAGCCCTCAGCCAAATCAACCATTGAGGGGCCGCCCGCAGCACCGGTTGGCCCGCCAGCCAATTCCGCAGCGACGGCATTGCGCGCATCCTGAATATCGGCTTCAAAAACAACAATCGAGCGCTCAAGCTCAGCATCTAGCTCAGCGATGCGCTGATCCTCGGCTGTTTGCGAGGTGCCTGCAGAGATTGCTGGCAATGGCGCGCGGCCGTCGGTTGCAAGGGTCGCATCAGAAAGGGCCTCATTCGCCAAAACAACCAGTCTAGCCGCATCGCTGACCCGGTCACCGGCGACCCCACTCGTCTCCATTTGATCGAGCTGTTGCTCAAGAATTAAAATGGCAATACTTGCGTCGCTGAGGGCTGCATCGAGTGCATCGCTGCCAGCATCATTGGTTGCGCTTTGGCTGAGTAATTCGCCAGCGCTGGTCAGGCTGATGCCAGCGCGGGCTAGTGCTTCAGTAAGGGCTTGCAGGTCAGTATCGCGGTCCTGCGTTGCTGGTGATGTCCTATCCATCTCTGAATCACCTTCGCCGTTTTCGGCGGCCTGGTCCGTCGACGTAGCGGGGTCGCTGTTACTTTGAGCCGTGCTGCCCGACTGGGCGTCGGTGCTTTCAAAAGTCTCAGCCGTGTTTGCAGCGGGCGACTCGTCAAACCGTTCGCCATCGGCGCTGGCAGTGTCTAGCGGTTCCGGTAGTAAGGGATCCCATGGTTCCGGCATTGCGCCTGATCCTGTTTGGGAATCATCGCCGGCACTGGCGCTGCGGGGGGGCGCATCCGAATCACCCGCGGCACTGGATAGCGCCTTCCCAACCTGCGTTAATTTTTTACCGGCGGCGCCCGTTTGATCTTGTGTTGGGTCTGCCGAGGCGCCTTTTGCGCCAGTGGGCCCAGATTCCCCATCGGCCTGGGTTTTGCCAGCGTCACTGGCGGATGATGGGCTTGGCATGCTGGGCGAGCTGGGTGACGACGGGCTTGGCAGGCTGGGCGAGCTGGGTGACGACGGGCTTGGCAGGCTGGGCGAACTGGATGATGGCGGGCTTGGCATGCTGGGCGAGCTGGGTGATGACGGGCTTGGCATGCTGGGCGAGCTGGGTGATGACGGGCTTGGCATGCTGGGTGACGACGGACTCGGCATACTGGGCGGCGTTGACGGCGGTGTACTCGGCGATTGACACCCGGTGATCAAAATAAGGCCAATGAGTGTCAGTAACGCAAGGCGCATGCCGGGCTCCGTGATGAATGGGGAATTCTGCTGAATTAAAGCTGAATTTAAGCTGAATTACGATGATTGTCGTAGTTTTGGATGAGTAGGCTTTTGGTTTTGACCTATGCGCTCGTAATTTTCCTGGCTGGCTTTTTGTCTGGGCTGTCTGGCAGGCCCTGGTAAGGCGATCGCATTGGCGTCGTTTGCTTTCTGGTGTAAGGCTCACTAAATTGTTGGGATAACAAAGCTTTGGTGAGATCGATGTCGCCAATGCGTAAAAAGATCTATGGTTTAGACTTGCGCAAGGAATGCGTTTTCCACTCAACGAAGACTCAAAGTAGAAAAGAATGAAGCGGTTCAAAATCAATCGAGTCAAATGGTCGCTAAGGGCCTTTAGTGTGACGGTTCTTTGCGCCTTGCTGGCAAGCTGCACGCATACCCTAACGGTATCCGGGCGGATCCCGACGCCCCTCATCGAGCCATTACCGGTCTCAATAGGGCTCATCCGACCGCCTGAGTTCAGTACCCATATTCACCGGGAAAAATTGCCGAGAGGCGGCGGAGATTGGACGATTGAATTGGGCGCGCTGCAGAATGCTTTTTTCGAGAACCTGTTTGATACCGTGTTCCAAGGGGTCCAGCCAGTGGATACACTGGGCTGTCGTGCTGAGGATAAAAGCATTGCCGTAGGAGTACGCTGCCCGGATGGCTTCGTGCGACTAAGCCTGCTTGAATATGCGTTCCTGCCGCCTGAGCTATCGGGATTGAAATTTTTCTCCGCGTCGACAAAGTATCAGCTCGAGTTGATGAATGCCGATGGGGCGGTCTTGGATACCTGGGTGGTAGTCGGGTACGGCAAAAACGAAGGCGGCGGCTTTCAGCCAACCGATGCCCTTAACGCAGCATCGGTGGAAGCGATTCGGGATGCCGGTGCGCGGGTTGCGTTGGAGTGGCCAAAGCGGCGCAATGTCCAGACTTGGTTGGATTCAGTTGGAGTCAAGAATGATCCAAAACCGATTATGTAACAGACGGTATAGTTGGAAATGTGTATCTGATTTTGGACGTGCGGCGACGGCCCGCCGAAAGATAGGCGTTTTGGCGATGAGCTGGAAAGCTGGGTTGAGGGTGGCAGCGCGGCGCGTTACGGGCGCTTTTGGTCTTGTTCCAGTTGTTCTGTTACTCCTGCTCGGCGGATGTGCCACAACTCGAGTTGAACAGTCCCGTCAAACCAATGCTGTTCTGGGTACTGGCGAGGCGATGGTGATCCTTGGCCGCGCGACCTATAACGATCGTGAAACCGAAGAAAGCTTCACGGATTGTTTGGCGGATATTTTGAGTCAAGGCAGTAATCCGATTCGGTTGGTCTCGGAAGATCAGTTTAAAGATGACCTGTATCCCTGGTTTGAAGCGCGAACGGCGCCAACCAACGCTAATGATCTTGGGCGTTTATTTGCTGAAGCGGGTGTTCAAGCGCAAATCGACCAATCGAGTATTCGCTATTTGGCCTGGATTGAAGGCGATACCGTGACGGTCGATAAAGGCGGGTCTATGAGTTGTGCGGTGAGCACGTTTGGTGGCGGCTGCTTTGGTATGAGCTATTGGGAACAAGACGCTTCGTATGAAGCCTCTATTTGGGATTTGAAGAATTTGAGTGCTTCGGGGCAAATCAGCGCAGACTCCAATGGTACGAGTTATTTAGCGGGACTGGTTTTGCCCATTCCGATCTTGGCTCGGCCAGGTAATGCGGCATGCAAAGGTCTCGCGGCGCAATTGCGGGTGTTTATAACAGGGGTTGACGATTAGGCAGGTCGATGTTGTCAACGTCAGGAGTTCGACGGAGTTCGACTGGGCTCCCCGACCGGCGGGGCTTCAGGGGTTGGGCCGAGGTCGGTCTCGGAGGCGTCGGTGGTTGAACGATTAGCGTCAATCGCCGCCGCTTTGTCGGGCCTAGGAATGAAGACTTGGCGCAGGGAGAAGTCAACTTCCTCAGGGATGCCGTTGCGCAACGCTGGGCGAAAGCGACTGTTCAGAACCATGGTTCGGGTCCAGCGCACCTCTCGATTGGGCACGTTTTCATTTACCACTTTGATCCGCCTGGCTCGCCCCTCGGTCGAGATCCTAAACCTTAAGTCTACGGCATATTCCGTATCGGACGCCGTCGAGTCGGGGCCATCAACGGCACTAAAATAAATAGGCTGATAAGCGTCGGGCCAGAGCAGGACGGGATCGGTGAGGTTTGTCGTTGGGACCGAGCTGCTTTTGGGTTGTGGGTCGTCCAAGGCCTCGGCCTCGGCGACCAGCGCGCCGTCCTCAATAGGGGGTGACGCGGGGTTGGCGGCGAGCCAAGCCGAGCGGTAGGCCGTCAGCGCTTTTCGGTTACCGGTCAGGATATAACCATCGGCTAAGGCCATCCACGCCTGGGTTAGGGTCTCGGCGTTGACCACAGTCTGATTCTGGACAACGGTTAGGATTTGCTCCAAGGCTTGCTCTTGTAATTGACGACTGCTGCCTCGCCAGCTGTAAACCCGAGCTTTTGTTTCCAGGGCATCAATTAAATTAACGCTGTAGGGTCCCTCGGCTGTCGTTGTTTCCAAAATAGCTTGGTCGAGTAGGTCGATAGCATCATTAAATAAGGTTTGTCTGAGCAGACGGTCTAGGTCTTCGGCAAAAGGCGAGATTGTTTTGGCCCGTTGGCCGAGATAAGCCCCAATGCCAACTTTGACCTGGCTGAGCGCTGGACTTCCGGCAGGGAGGACTTTTTCGGCAATACTCAGCACGTATCGCTGTGCAATGTCGGCCGCATCGGTCTGATCGGTAATGAGATAGGTGCGCGTGAGCCAATTGAGGTTGGTTGTTTGCTCCGCCGTGAACAAGCCATCGCTGCGGTGCTGAATGTTCTGGCTCCATCGAAAATGATCCTCTGCAGCGTCATAGTCCTCGCGCAGAAAACCGTTGATTCCAATAGCGGAGAGCAGTCGGGGTAATCGGGCGTCGAACAAGCTTTGATTTTGATTGAAATAGGACAGCGCTGCGCGCAAGGATTGATCGCCTTCCGTCAGATCGCCTGCATAAGTTTGGAGGATACCGACATTTGCCAGTCGCTTGGCCAGATAAATGGGGTCTTCGGGATCAGCACTGGCAAGGCTTGCATTTAGGTCCGCGGCAAGGCTTCGAGCTCGGTCTTGAGAGAGATTAGGCGTTGCGTTCAAGGCTGCGTTATTGGATTTGCTTTCTAAGAAGTTCAAATCATCGGTATTGTAAAGCAGGGAGAGGATCGGGTCCGGGGCGGCTTTGGCCAAGCATGCACTGAGGATGAGCAGCGTTAAGAGAATCGGGCGCATGCTTACACCTCCGCCTCGGTTTGACTGTCAGCGCTTTTAAACCGCTGCACGAAGGGCAGGTCCAACGTTTCAACGGGCAATCCATCGTGCATCGCCGGCTTAAACCGCGCAACTTTGAAAACCTGTTTCATGAGTTCTCGAACTTGGCGTGGGTAGCGATCTTCAAAGCGGATATTGGTCGGTTTGCCTTCCGCTGTGATGTCCACCGTCATCTGTACTTCTAGGGTCTCTAAACGCGCTAATTTTCGATATCGCGTTGGCAGCGCCTGCTTGAGTTGATCAAGGTTGAAGCGAAAAGGCGCGCCGATCACGGGCTCAAAATTATCGGTATAGCCGCCGAATTCCGATTGTGCCGCCTCTGCAATCGGAAGGAAGTCTTCGCTTAAAGCCACGGTAAAGGTTTGAGGGGCTTGCGACCAAAGCGCCTCATCGCGATAAACGCCAGCTAAGATTCTTCGCCGGCGCAATTCTTGCCTGAGCTTCATATCACCGACTTTATTAGGGTCGAGGTCATTATATCGCCGCAGTCCCGAAATCAATTGGGGCGTTTGATCTTTAACTGCGTTTTGTTGCGCGTAGTGCGCCGCTGCGAGGTTTGCTTGGCCATCGAGGGTGAGTAAATCACCAACTTTTTGTTCAAATTGTATGAGTAGGTCGGCAGACAAATCTTGTTTTTTAGCTCGCGCCAGCAGCGCGATGGCATCACTGCTATGACAGCATTGCGTAGAAAACAGCTCAATATCTAATCGAAGTAAAGCCCGTTCTGGCACAAAGGGTTCGCTGGAGAGCTCTTTTTTAAGCGATGCGCCCAATAACCGCCTAGCCGCGTCAAATTGTCCTGAGTAAAGATACCAGCGTGCTAAGGCAAGTTCAGCTTGGATTTGCGTGTCAATCGATGTACTACGTTGCCCTAGAAAATGATTAAATTCTTTAATTCGGTTAGCCTGCCGATAATCTGATTGTTTAACATGAGTTGTCGCTAATTGGTCCAAGATCAACGTTTGTCTATCGGTGAATAGGCCGTGTTTACGGTGCAACAGGTGCTGCGCTTGCAATAATAAGTCTTCGGCGACTGCCCAGTTCAGATTGGCCATTGCGCCGATTGCCTCAGCCTCTAGTGTCTCAGCCTTTGAGGATGAGTCTGGGGTGTAAATGATGCTTGCTTCAGCTGCCATCTGCTCGGCGTGTGCGCCTGAGATTAGGCTCGCGCTCAAACCAACGTAGAGAACTGCTCGAAACAGAATCGCGGCGATACTTCGAACACTCAGCAGCCATTGAAATTGGGTCATAAGGCGTGGAAACCTTTTGGTAATAAGCGATTTAGTGTAGTTTTAAACGTGGTTGCAGCGCAAATCGTTCAGTTGATTTTCAGGCAGGGTGCTGAATAATGATGGTTATGAAATCAACGCTTTCGATACGGATCAATGTGGTAACTAAAATATTTCTCCAGTCCGCGTGCTGGATATTAACGTTGGGCACGCCGGCAGTTGGTACCGCTAGCGATGCAGGAGGCCTCGCCTCAAGCCCAGGGAGCACTTCCACAAATGCGCCGGTCGGGTCGGAAGATGCAAGTTCAGTAGCATCGAATCCAAAAGAGAAAACGAAACTTCAGCAGCTAAATGATTATGTAAGCGCCTTGGGGGCTGCATTGCTAGCAGCAAGCGATTATTCCGGTGAGGATTTTAAATTCGAGGTTTGGGAAGACCCTATGGTCAATGCCTCGACTGACGGCAAAAAAACTATTCATATCAGCACTGGCATCATGTTGCGTATGAATTCAGAAGCAGAGCTCGCAGCGGTGCTCAGCCATGAAATAATGCATAACCTAAAGGAACATAGAAAAAGAAGTGAACGTCGAGGGAAGATAAAGAATGCGTTGGGGCAAACGACCGCAATGGTTTTAGGTCGTACTAGCGAGAGTCGGCGCGAAATCTGGGGCGCGATGCAGGATGTAAACGAGCTTGCTTTTACGCAGTTTGATCAGAATCAGGAGTACGAGGCAGATCTTTATGGGGCCGAGTTGCTAACAAAAGCGGGATTCGAGCCAACAGGCGTTGTAGAAATGTTGAGGACCTTAAATGCTGAAAGCTCTCTAGAATTTAAACGATCTAGACTAGAAGAAAGAAAAAATAGAGAAGAGCGTTCGTTTGCCAAGTCTCATCCGCCAACGCCAGAGCGGATGGCACGTGCGCAGCAGAAAGTTGAAGATCTGCTGCAACAGGGTACGGATCGCCAAGACAAGGAAATGAGTGAAGTTGGGATGGGATTAAGCGATGATCAGTTCTTACTGCGCCTTAACGGAATTTCCTACGAACCGCTGAATACGGGTACTGTTTTTAGGGGAGGGCGTTTTTATCATAGCCAATATCAGATGAAGTTAGCCTTCCCGGATGGCTGGCGCCACAAGCAAAAAGGGCTGGGTTCGTCAGCTGTTCACGAATTTGTGTCGATAACTGGTGACGCTGCTTTTGAGGTGAGCAATATGCGCTTTAGGTTTGGAATGACGCCGGAAAGCTTCGCAACGGAGCGACTGGGGCTCCAAGTAAAGGACGGCTACAATCTAACTATAGGCGGTTTCCCAGCTTATATCGGTATCGCTGAGCGCGCTCAGACGCTCTTTGGCGAGCGACCTGTACGGTTTGTCATTGCCTTTGACCCACTAACCGAATATGCCTTTGTCGGCCAAGGTTCCGGAAAATTTGATCTGAAGAAGTTGGCGGATGACGGGTCTTTTATCAAAATCGGTTTTAGCCTCGCGCGGATGCAGAAAGCCGACTTTGAGGCGGCGAAACCGCTACAGCTTAAGGTGGTTCGAGCAAGCCCCGGCACCACGATGGCGAGCCTTGCAGCCCAGTCGGATCTACCGAATTATCCCGAAGACGAACTGCGAGTCATTAATGGCTTGTACCCCCAGGGCGAGCCTGAACCAGGGCAGCTGATCAAGATCATTGATTAACGAAACAGGGTGATCAGAGCCGCGTGTGAGGCGAGCTGTTGCGCCTCGGTAATGCCTTTGATGCGGCCCCGGGCAATCAAATAGTTAACCCCTAGGTCCTCGGAATATCGCGCTAGCGTGTCTTGAACAAAGGTTGCCGCGCCAACGATAAAAGCGGGTTGATCGGGCTGGTCGGGTTGATCTTGAGCGGCTGCGCGACGGCTCTCTTGCCCCAATTGTTCCCTAACAGCCGTCGCCAGTGCGGCATCTTCGGTAATAAAAATCGTTCGCATAACGGGCACGACGTCGGGCTGCGCTTGATCTGCCGCTTTGAGGGCGGCCCGATATTGCGCAAAGTTTTGGGAAAGTTCACTGAAGGTTTCCATGGGCGAGGCGAGGTAAGGGCAGCCAAATGCCGCGGCTTGCTTGAGCGCCAGTGGCCCGAAGGCTGCGATCCAGAGCCTGGGATGCGGGCTTTGGTAAGGCCTTGGGGAGAGGTACAGCCCACGATCATCTTTGTGATGAATCGCCTCCCCAGACCAAATCGTCAGCATGCGCGTTAAGGATTGCTTGAATAACGCGCGTTTTTCGCGGGGATCTACCCCGAAGACGTCGAACAAGTCTTCGCTGAACCCGCGTCCGAGGCCTAGAATGAGTCGGCCTTGGGCAATCTGGTCCAGCATGGCGACCTCTTCTGCGACACTCACCGGATGCCGGATGGGCAAAACCAGGGACGTGGTGCCGAGGTCAATGGTACTGGTTCGAGCCGCGGCAGCCGCCAGTAAAATCAGCGGCGCGCTCAGCGCAGCGGGGCCTGCAAAATGATTTTCGGGCAACCAAAAGCCCTCAAAGCCCATGGCTTCGGCCTTTGCAGCTTGATCGGGGATTCGTTGTAGGGCCTCAACACTGCTGAGATCCCAGGCGGTGACAGCAAGTTTCACGTAACGCTCAAGTTATCGATTGATCGATACTCTAACGCGGGGGTGTCATGAAAACCACCGCAGGCTGTGGCAGAATGTCGGCTCGATGATAATGAGTGTCCTGTATGAATCCCCTTACTCCTGTTTTAGTTGGCGTTAGTCAAATCCTTGAGCGCGGCTTTGATCCTGATGCGGTGAGAGAGCCCATTGATTTGATGCTCACGGCGGCGAAAGCGGCTGCGGTTGACAGTCAGTCCTCCGATATAATAGCGGCCATCGATAGTGTTCGAGTGGTCCGGGGCATTTGGCGTTATAAGCAGCCCGCGGGGTATCTTGCCCAGGCCTTAGGTCTTGATAAGCCAGAACTGGTTGGTACGCCCTTTGGTGGTAACTCGGTGCAGGCCTTGGTGAGTCAAACGGCACTGGATATTTTGGCCGGCGAGATCGAGGTGGCCCTGGTCGTGGGCGCCGAGGTTGGCAACACCCAAGCCAAGCTTGCCAAGCTGGGTCAGACGATGACCTATCGCGAGACGGAAGGCCCCTACGACAAAATGCTCGGTGAAGAAGTGCCGATGTCCTGTGAGGCGGAGAAGGCGCGCGGTGTCGCGCAGCCGATACAGATGTACCCGATGTTTGAAAATGCCATTCGCCATGCTCGTGGGGAGTCCATTGCAGACCATCGCGATCGAATTGCCAAATTATGGAGTGGTTTCAGTGCGGTTGCGGCTCAGAACCCCACCGCTTGGATTCAAAAAGAGGTCTCCCCGGAGGAGATCAAAACCGCGTCCGCCAGCAATCGTATGGTGAGCTTCCCGTATCCAAAACTGATGAACTCGAACAGCGCAGTGGATATGGGTGCGGCGTTACTGATGACCAGCGTTGAAAAAGCGCGGGCGCTGGGTATTCCAGAAAGCCAGTGGGTTTACCCCTGGTCGGGTGCAAATGCCCATGACACCTATGCGGTTTCGAATCGTGCGAATCTGCATTCGTCGCCAGCGATCCGGCACGCCGGCAACAAAGCCCTTTTGCTCGCAGGGGTGACGGTTGCGCAACTGGACCGCGTTGATGTTTACAGCTGCTTTCCATCAGCCGTGCAGGTCGCTGTCGCCGAGTTGGGGCTGGATGACACCAAACCGCTGACGATTACGGGTGGTTTGACCTTCGGTGGTGGGCCTTTAAATAATTACGTCATGCACAGTATTGCGAAGATGGTTGAGCTCAGCCGGTTGCATCCGAGCGAAATCGGTCTGATTACCGCCAATGGTGGTTACCTTACCAAGCATGCCTTTGGGGTCTATAGCGCAACTGCGCCAGCGCAAGATTTTCAGTTTGCAGATGTGCAGGACGCGGTGGATGCCGAGCCAACCCGCACGGTTCTGCAGGACTACGACGGGCCTGCAACGGTTGAGTCTTATACCGTGATGTATGGCCCTGAAGGGCCAAAGGCGGGGCACCTCGTGTGCTTAACGCCAGCAGGTGAACGGGTTTGGGCGAACGTCGAAGATCCAGCAGAATGGGTCGCCATGACCGAATCCGAAACCTGCGGTCGGGCGGTGATGGTGGATGGCTCGGGCGCGGCGAGGTTTGTCTGAGATGAACCCTTTTCTTGCGCGCATGGGATATGGTCCGGATGACCGCGTCTTAATTCTGCATATCGATGATATGGGCTTTTGTCACGCGGCGAATGCAGCAAGCCTTGCGTGCCTAACCGAAGGGTCCGCGACCTGCGCATCGATTTTGGTGAACGGGCCTTGGTTTCAAGAGGCTGTTCAGATGGCCAAAGCGAACCCGCAGCTGGATTTGGGCGTGCATTTAACGCTCACGGCAGAGTATCCAACCTACCGCTGGCCTGCGCTCAGTAGTCGGGATCCAGAAACCGGCTTGCTTGATGCCGACGGCTACTTATGGGCGACCCGAGAAGATGCGGTGCGCAAGGTATCTGTTGCCGCCGCAGAAGGCGAGATGCGGGCCCAAATCGATGGCGCGTTGGCGGCTGGAATCGACGTGACGCACATTGATACCCATATGGGGTCTGTGGTGCATCCAAAGTTTTTAGGCAGTTATCTGCGGCTTGCTCACGAATACGGTGTGCCTGCCTTTTTGCCGAGAATTACCCGGGATCGACTCCAAGCGTTGGGCGAGGGGGATATGGCGGATGAGTTCCTGCAGGTTTTGGCGATGATTGATACGGATCAAGTGCCCACCCTTGATGACATCATCATCGAAACGCTCGTACCAAAGACTTCAAAGCATGATTTTTATCGCGATCTGATTAAAGGCGTGCAACCGGGGCTCACCCACCTACTGTTTCATCCGGCGGTTGCGGGCGCGGAACTCGAAGCCATAGCCGATACCCATGCCTCTCGTCATGCCGACTATGAGGCTTTCTTGGATCGATCTTTACGCGATTTTGCCGAAAGTTTGGGCATTCATTTGGTGGGTTATCGGGACCTTAAAGCCCATTTGATCGCTTGATGATCCTGAACAGCGGGCGTGCTGATGCGCAACCCTGATGAAGTGGACGCGGCCGCAACGCAGCGATTGAGCTGGTCAGAACGCGCATTAACGCGCGCTGAGATCCTGCACGCCCTGGGCAAGGGGCAATCGGGTGATGAACTCGTGAATCCGCATTTCGAGTCGGCTGTGCCCAGTGACGTTAAAGCCCGGGCGGGTCGTTCATCGGTTGCCATTGTGATATTAGATGAAGCTCAGCCCACAATTGTGCTGACCAAGCGCAGCGCTAAGATCCGCTTTGGCGGACAATTTTGTTTTCCAGGCGGACGAGAAGCGCCGGAAGATGATGGCTTAAAACAAACCGCGCTGCGGGAAACCTTTGAGGAAATCAATGTGCTGCCCAGCGCGCTGACCTACATCGGCTGCCTGGGAACCTACTTCACCCATGCGGGCTATCTGATCGAACCCAATGTCTTCATGGCGGATGCTGACGTATCCTATCGGCCGGATCCTGATGAGGTTGCAGAGATCGTTTTGGTGCCTTTGTCTGCGTTGCAAAACAAGGCCAACTATCACTTGGTAACGCGAGGGGGTGGACGCGCCAATTTCAATTTTCGGTGGTCGCATATTCAGGTTGGCGGCCCAACCGTGTCACTGATGATTCATTTGATGCACAGCCTTAGTGGTGTGTTGAATCCTCATGATCGCAATTCGTGGCGCGACAAATTTTAAAGTTACGCAGGTGCGCCGCCGCTAAAATAAGACCGGCAACAATGGTCACGCCGCGCTCGGCGGTGGGGGTTAAAACGCTGTGCCCAACCAGACCGGCAAACAGTAACAGGCTGAGTCCGGTGCCGCCCAGCAGTAGGATGAGAAGGTCTTTGTGCTGGCGACAACCAATACCAAGCGCAATCAGGCTCACTGGCAGAATGAACCACAATAAAACCAGGTGAAAGGTTTGCTCATCTAAAAGCCCGGTTTGGGTGATGGGCGCGATTGTCAGCAGGACTGGCAGCGCCAAACAATGCAATAGGCAGGTTGCCGAAAGGAAGACACCAATTCGGTCAAGGTAGGGCATTGCAGCGCTGAAGGATCGTTGTTTCATAAGCGCGCTGTTATACCATAAAAAGCCAGAACCTCAACCTTCTCGCCCAAAATTATTGCCCGCAAAGTCATAGTCATTGATCGAAGCCACCGCTATTTTCTATTTTTACGAAATTGATGCTAAGCAGTAGTTTTGCCGCGCTGCCTGCCGCGGCGACGGTTGTCGTGGCCTCGGGCGCAAAGTGGCCCATCTCGACGCCCCACCACACCCCACACCTTGGCGGGTGGGGATATTTTTTACGGCCCAGATCCGCGCTGGCTGCGATCTACTGAGTGTCCCTTCGCGCACTGTCAGCGGCTAAGGGCTTTGCCGCTTGTAAGTCGACAGCAATGCCGGTCATAAACGATTGATTGCTGAAAGGCTCGAAGCTACCGGGCCCAGAGGGGAGTAGCACGTTGGCGTTGGTCCCGGCGTGTTTTGCCGCAGTTTTCATGCGCTGGCCTTGGTTCCCCCAGCCATGGGTCATGGCAACAACGCCCGGCCGAAGCGTCTCATCAAACGCGATGCGGGTGGTGAGGGCGCCAAATTCGTTGAACAATTTGACCGTGCTGCCATCTTGAAGCTGACGAGACTGCGCGTCACTCGGATGAATGTACAAGGGGTTATCCAAATGCTTGGGTCGTTTTAATTGTTCGACGTTATGGAACCAACTGTTGAGCATGTAGTTCGTTCGGCGGCTAATGAGCTTGAGTTGACCGGTGGCCTCCGCGCTTAAGCTTTTGAATATAGCCTCGCATCGATCGCGCGCCGCCGCCATGGTTTCGGGGCAACAATCCACCAGGCCCGTATCGGTTTGAATCACGGACTCAAATAAGCTTTCTGGCGCGGTGGTCTCTAGTACTTTGACGGGCATTAAAGCGGCCGATAACGCGCTGATACTGGTGTCTGAGGCGCCCAGCATATGATCCAAGCGGGCAAAGGGATCCGGTAACTCGGTATCGTTTTCCGGCTCATTGAGATAAGCCTGCTCTAGGCGCGCCATGATTTCCCATTCTGGCTTGCGCTCAAAGCCCGGCGCAACGAGGGCCTCAGTAAACTGTACAAAGGGTTTGTGCTGCAGGCCGAGTCCAGCCAGGTTAATGTCCGCCCGCTCAAACATATCGGTCGCAGGGAGCGTGATGTCTGCAAAATCGCTGGTCGCACTTGGGTAGATGTCAATGACCACCAGAAACTCGAGTTGCTCAAGCGCCGCTTGCATGCGCGCACTATTGCCGATGGATAACAGCGGATTACCCGAAATGACAATCAGGCCCCGGATGGGATCGGGATCATCCAAGATCATGTCTGCCATCAGATTCCCCGGTAAGGATCCGCGCACCGTTCGGAGCTTGCCGAAGCTAGAGTCTTGGTAACGCGGTGGTTGCCCGCGGGTCGCGCCGGCTTTGGCGGCCGGGTAAAACCCATTGGCATAGCGATTACCGCCGGCTCGACCAAGATTTCCCGTGACCAAACTCAACATATAGATCAGCCAATAGGCGACTGCGCCTTGCCGGCCCATATTGACCCCCGTCGACATATAGATGGAGGCTTTATCGGCCGCCGCGAAATCGGATGCCAGGGTTCGAATCTCACCCGCGGTCAAGCCAACCACCGAGGCCACGCGTTCGGCGGGGTATTGGGCAACGAAGGCCTCGAGCGCGCCTAAGTTTTCGCCATGGGCGCGAGTCGCGGCCTGATCAATTAAGCCTTCCTGAAAGCAGTGGGCGAGCATGGCGCTCAGCAAATAGACATCTGAGTCCGGTTTGACCTGTCGTAATTCGCCTAACCCGGTGACCGATTCGTTCTGTCTGGGGTCTACAAAGATGAGCCGAGCCCCGCGCTTTTTTGCGGCCCGGAGTTCGGCGACGGGATCCGCGATGGAGACAAAACTCATATGCGAGACGCGTGGGTTCGCGCCCAATATGAGCATTAAGTCGGTCTGCTGAATATCCGGAACAGGATGGATGGTGCTGGAGCCAAAGACGGCTTCTGAGGCGGCAAACTTGTTCGCGCAGTCCTGGGTGCCGGAGCTGAAGTTTCGTCGGCTGCCGATCGCGCTGACAAAGGAACTGATCGCAGGGCCCGCCGTTGAGTTAAAGGCCAATGGATTGCCTGAGTAGACCCCAAGGGCGTTGTTGCCATAGCGCGCCTGCAGGCCGCGTAGTTGCTCACCGACGGTGGCCGCTGCCGCCTCCCAGGAAATCCGTTCGAAGGTGTCCCCATTCTTCCGTAATGGCCAGCGCAGACGGTCGGGGTCTTTATGAATGTCCAGAACGGCCAATCCTTTGTGGCAGGCAAAACCCTTGGTGACGGGGTGTTCCTTGTCGGGCAGGATCGATTTTATTTCGCCGTGCTCAAGGGTTGCGATGAGTCCGCAGCTGGGTTCGCAAACTCGGCAAAAGGTTCTTTTTGTTTCGGGCTGATCCATTGATGCGCTCGTCTCTTAGGTTGGCATCCTTTAGTAAAGCCTTTAGCATCTAGCAATTCAAGGCTTAAGGAATTCTCAATGTTTGAAGATCAAGTGGTGGTGGTAACCGGTGGCGCGGGGGTGTTGGGTCAAGCCGTGGTGCAACATTTCTTAGCACGTGGGGCTGTGGTGGTCTCGGTGGACTACAATCAAGCCTTGCTGGATGCCGCGTTTCCAAACCCTGGGCCGCACTGTCACCTGGCAGTTTGTGATTTGACAAGCCGCGACGATTGCGCGGCCTTATCCGAAGAATTACTTCAAACCCATGGTGCGGTGGATGTGTTGTGTAATATTGCGGGCGGCTTTCAAATGGGCGAGACCGTGTTTGAAACGCTTGATGAGACCTGGGATTTCTTATTTAACCTTAATACGAAGTCGATTATTTATATGACGCAAAAGATCGTGCCAGCAATGGTTGCAGCCGGCTGCGGCAAGGTGGTCAATGTGGGCGCCGTTGCGGCGACGCAAGGTCAGGCGCACATGGGGGCTTACCTGGCGTCGAAGTCGGCCACCATTCGGCTGACTGAAAGTCTTGCCGAAGAAGTCAAACAAGCGGGTGTGAATGTCAATTGTGTGCTGCCAGCGGTCATCGACACCCCAAGAAACAGATCGGATATGCCCGACGCGGACTTCGGTCAGTGGGTCGCGCCCGAGCACCTGGCCGCGGTCATTGGCTTTTTGGCCAGCGCTGAGGCGATCGCCGTGCACGGTGCGGCAATCCCGGTTCGAGGGCTCGGCGGATGAGCGCGCCAATACAACCCTGGACGCGCGTTGCGACAAAAGTGCTCAACGATTTGCGAATCATGAAGGTTCAGGAGGTCACTGCGATTTCGCCTAAAACGGGCAATGCCCATGGGTTTTTCGTGTTGGATACGGTGGACTGGGTGAATGTCCTACCGATCACGGCGGATCAAGAGGTGGTTTTTGTCCGTCAGTATCGTCACGGAAGCGACGCCATATCGCTTGAGATTCCAGGCGGCATGGTTGACCCCGGTGAAGCGCCGATCGTTTCAGCGGCCCGAGAATGCCTCGAGGAATCCGGTTTCCGGGCCAGTCATTTAACGTCTTTGGGGGTGCTGAATCCGAATCCAGCGGTATTTAATAATCAATTACACACGTTTGTCGCTGAGAACGTGGTGATTGAAGGGGATATTCAGAATACGGCCACTGAGCAAACCGAGGTCGTGTTGGTGCCGAGGGCGGAACTCACAAGCTATCTACTGGATGGTCGGATTGATCATGCGCTCGTCGCAGCAACGCTTTGGCGTTACCTGTACCTAAACCAAAGCTAAGAAAGTCGGCGGGTTGCGATCGGAAAAGCCTGATCAATCAAGGATTGTCGCTGACGAAAGAAATCCGCGGCAGCAGGGTCGGGTTGTCTTGAAGCCTCCCACGCGGCAAAATTTTTGTACCAGGTAATCAATAGCGCGGTCTCTTGAAGGGCCGGCGTCGATTGCCGAAATAACGCTTTAACCTCAGTATCAAAATCACCCTCGAAGGTTTCCCAGGCGCGCTCGGACAAGGCAATCAGCTGATCAACTTGGTTGCCTGGTAGGGTCCAAAAGCGGAAGACATAAAGGCCGGCTTGATCAAAAGATTGGGTTTGGGTCGGTCGAACGGTGGCGCTGAAGTGATGTGCCTGAACGACTTCAAAGCCTTGCATAAGGGTGTCAGAGGTCAAGGTCGCTTGCTTTGTTATCAGCAAGCACTCATCGCTGGCCAGCCCGAACAGTCCTGTGAAGATGCCGACTAGGGCGGCCCCCGTCGTGTTTGAATCAAACTGGGTTCTCAGGGTCTGCAGATCTTTGACGAGGCTGCCCGCGCCAAGATGCTTGAGTTGACTCACGTGGTAGTGGCTCATAAGGCACCCTGTCGATACAGGGCGTGAGCGGGGTTATTGACTGGCCACTTCAAAGGAAAGCTGCTCGAGGTCATTGGTAATAATCATCGCTTGAATATCTTTAATGTAATCTGCGCCGCGACTCGAGTAAGCCAGCAAGCCCTCGGCCAGCAAAACGCCCCGCAAGGGCGCGCCCAGTTCGCGCGTCGTTTGCCGTAAGTTTCTTAAGCTTTGGTAGGCGCGGTTGGTGTTGAGGTTGTGCAAATAAGCAACGACACTATCTCGCGTATGCTCGAAACGTTTGACCTCGTGGGAACGGCCTGCATCGCGTTGCCGGGGCTTGAGCCCACAACCGGCTTGATAGCACCACATCCCAAAATAATTATTCGCCTGGCGAGCAAACCGGGACGTGCCCCAGCCGCTCTCATTCGCCGCTTGCGCCAAAACCAAGGAGGCTGGCACCACATCAACGCGCTGTAGGACTTGCGCAATGAGCTTGTCGGTCGGACGGTTATGCTGCGCAGTGGGCAGTCGATACCGTTTGGCCAGGCGCAGAAGATCGGCCTGTTGCGCGCTGGATAAGGCTCGCCCCGTGGCATTGATCGCCTCCATCTGTAAAAGGCGTGCGCGTTCGGCCTCAATGGCGGCATTTGCGTCGAGAACAAAGGGCATCAAATAATCGAAAAAAGCGGATTTTTTTGTTTGCACATCTCGAATGGCCGCGAAGTCCGGACGGGCCGTGTCCAGCTCCGAATGCTTGGCCAAGGTTGCGCCGGCGAGCGTTGTTGCAGGCAGTAATATTAACCAGACGAGCAGAATCATTTGCATGTTTGAATGCCGATTTCTTAGTGGACGACCGATCTTATCCATTATTTCTTCATTATCAAGTCATTTTTTTTCATTATTTGGTTGATTTTTGAGGCATTCTGACCTGGGTTCAGGCTGGTAGCATTTACAAATTCGTGTCGAGTCGGTTGAATGTGCCGGTTCAACCATAAAGGCGGAGCCAATTAAGACCTTTCATTGCCGTATTCAGCAGTTTTTGCATGAACTCTGGCCATATTCCGATCAATCCTTAAAGCCTAATCTTGCCGAATTCGGTAAGTTAAAGCGTAAGCCTGCCGATAGTTGCACAAGAAACAAAGTGTACTTCTAGCAATAGCTTTGAGCTTTCAGGTTGATGGCGGCTACCGTGCATCCAACTCCGATATCACTGTGGATTTGCTACCCGAGTGTTTGTTGACCGACCAAAAAACAGGATATCTGCCAATGCGGTCACCAGGCCGAAAACAAGCAAGAGAATAAAGCGCAGATCACTCACATAGAGTCTTGGCTCTACCGCATAGGTAATCGTTTTGACCATGGCGGCAATCTTGTACTCGTGGCGGCCTTGCGTATCGGCATGCGCAATAACTTCAAGAAGACTACGCCGACTGCGATATCGAAACAGCGCCGCGGTATCCCAGCCAGATGCCGCAGCCTCTCCTACGCCGGCTACATCGTTGTCGTAGCTCAACCCAGCACCCATGAAAATCGGGTGGCAGGCGCGCTTCAAAAGCTGTGGAAACATATGCTCCATGTAATGATTCACATAGTCAGAGGCCGTGGCATCTGGTCCGAATCCCGGCATTTGGGGTGGGTTGTCATTCATGTCGATGTTGTTAACCATCAGAAACTGTCGACCTGTGTCGCTCTTAAGAAATGCTTCGAGGTCGCTGATTTGTTGGGCGCCATAGCCTTGAGATCTTACCTTCTCTATACCCACTGCAATTTCCTCGTCGGTCAGCGGGCCGCCGAAGTCGGTGTACCAGAAGGTAAACAGTAGCCAGATCGCGGTAGGCGTGATCCAAAGTAGTCGTCGGCGTGTCATATCAGTTCCATCCCAGGCAAGTTCGTTGATCGCGAGGTGTGCGGTATGTGCATTTGTGCGGTTCGTCTGAAGGGGCGTCTGGAGTTAGCGCGCTTGTAAGCCTGCCTGCTGCAAACGCCAGAGCAGCACATCCAGGCGATCTTGACCAAAGAAGGGTTCGCCCTGGAATGCGCAGGTAGGCACGCCCCAATGACCTGCCTTGTCATGATCTGCCTGGTTCTGCTCGATGACGGCTTCAAGCCGGCTGGCCTCGGCAAGCGCCTTCGAATCCAGTGTCGCCAGGTCTAGGCTCGCTCTTGCAGTCGCCTGCGCCAGATCATCACCCTGATCCCAGGCAGGTGTTCCACCCCAGATCAGGGTGGATATTTCATCCGCAAATTCAATGCCTTTACCTGCCTCGGCGGCCAGGACCCCAAGACGGGTGAGCCGATGGATGTAGGGCTGATCTTCTGCTGTTTGAGGCCGGCCATTCTCGCCCGGTGCTTGAATGATGGGATCAGGATTGGCCCAGGCAAACGGCAGCTCCAGAAACTCGGCTACGCGAAACACATCGATTCCAAAATAGGAAAAGAACTGCGGCTGAACCTGTTGAAAGAACTCCGGCGTGCGTATCGCAATCGGATACACAGGTCGAAAGTTCACCTGCAGTTGATAATTATCCTGCCACTGGCGTAGGCGCGGAGTGGCCAAGTAAGACCACGGGCTTCGAAATGACCAGAAAACATCAATTTCTAAATTTTCACCCATAAGATCATTATCCCGTAGCCAACTCACGCAATGTCATTTTGCCAAGCTGCGACATGTGTACTTCGTCAGGACCATCAGCGATCCGGCAGAATCGTGCCCGGGTAAACACCGATGGGATTAGTGTGTCCTGGCAAACACCTTTGCCGCCAAACACTTGCATGGCACGATCGGCCACATTCTGGGCCATCTGCGGCGCCACGATTTTCACCATAGAGATATAGGGCCGAGCAGCGTCCAAGCCACCATTGTCCATAACCTCTGCTGCCTGTAACGTCAGCAGGCGACACTGTTCGATCTCACAACGGCTGCGGGCAATTTCATGCTGTACGCTGGTCTTTTTGCTGAGTTTTTCGCCAAAGGCCACACGGTCTTCGGCCCGCTCACACATCAGCTCCAGGCAACGCTGTGCCAGTCCGACAAATCCCATTGCATATTGAAATCTGCCTGGCCCTAATCTGCCTTGTGCAATCTCAAACCCACAGCCTTCACCCTTGATCATATTCGTAACAGGCACACGGACGTCGTTGAAGGCGAGTTCAGCTTCACCGCCCGGCGAATGCAGACTGTCAAATACCCTTAACGGACGAACCAGCTCCACTCCCGGTGTATCTCTTGGCACAAGAATGGTGGAATGTTGTTTGTGCCGCGACGCATTCGGGTCTGTCTGCCCCATAACAAGCATCACCTTGCAGCGGGGACCAACGGCGCCGGTTGTCCACCACTTACGGCCATTCAATACGTACTCATCGCCATCGCGTTTGATCTGCAATTCCATGTTTGTTGCGTCGCTGGATGCCACCTGGGGTTCCGTCATGGCGTAGGCTGATCTGATCTCTCCCTCAAGCAGTGGGTTCAACCAGGCTTCCTGTTGCTCCGGGGTACCATACTTGGCCAACACTTCCATGTTGCCGCGATCAGGCGCGCTGCAGTTGAACACTGGCTGGGCCCAGGTGACCTTGCTCATGGTTTCAAAAAGTGTGGCAATCTCAAGGTTGGTGAGACCGGGACTCCAGGGTTCATATTCCCTTGGTAGGAACAAGTTCCAAAGCCCCGCTTCCTTCGCCTGGCTGCGCAGCTCATCGAACCAGGGTGGTGTCTGCCACAGGTTTTCTGGGCTCAGCGTAAACTCTTCATAGTCATGCTCTCGTGGATAAACATGCGCCTGCATGAACGCTTCCAGTCGAGCGTTTAACTCAGCTACACGATCTGTTATCTCAAAGCCCATAGTTTTCTCCAGTAATTTATCTTGTAACGGTGTTGCCTAGAATCAAAGTGCGTGGCTGCGGTCAAATGAACGTGCATGCTCTGGCACCTTGCAGATGCGCTTCATTTTGATCGTGCCTAGGTTTGGGTATTCCCATTTGTAAACGCCGTCTTCGATATAGCGTTTCACGACGGTAGGCCCACCAAAAGCCTTGAAGTGCAGCTTGTTGTTTTTCCAGACCGTCGTCGCATGCGACGTGCGCATGCAAAACGTCCATGGGCCGATGTCCCTGGGCTGAACATCAAAGGACGATTTTGTCGATGTATGATCATGGATAATCCCAGCGGTGGTTACGACGACACGATCACCACACTGCTCAACGCGTTCAACATGGTCGGGCAATTTGGGGTCAACGCTTTGCCATAGGCCGCGAATATCCTGCGCGCCTTCGGGTAAGGGTTCGGTGCAGCCGCGCAAAATAGGTTGAGGGTATTGTTCATCCGTTTGAACGACCAGTTCGCGCTTGCGGAAGGTGGGGCTCACTTGTTGAGCCTCCATGATTTTTTTTACAGTGCCTGTGATTTCCATGCGTAGATATTGAAAGAAGAATTGAGATTACAAATTAGCGCTTCCTTTGGGAGCATTGAGCCGGTCGGTGAGAAGAATTTTCCAGGCTTTTTTCACTTTGCCAGCTTCGAGGGCCTCCTTGGCTGCTTTGCAGCGGTCTGTCCCGAAACGATGGGCATCGCCATCAGGACCCGCCATATGCTGGAGCGTTGCGTTGATGGAAGGAAGGCAGGCCTTGAGTTTGCTGTTGTTGACGCTCCCACCCATCCGCACAGCAGGGTGCTTCAAGGGCCCATTTGGCAGGTGGTACATGCCCTTTCCTCTCCCGTTGATGCCGTTGAGGAGATGATAGGAGGTGGTGGCATCCTTGCCCTTGATGTCACGCAGTGACTGGACGCCGTGCAGGAGTTTCCTCTGGCGGCTGCCGACGCGCAGCGTTTCGGTGGCGGCGGCGGCGGCGGCGGCCGGGTCGTACGCGGGGGGAGGAGCGGCTGGACCGGCGTCCTCCTCCTCCTCTGAAGAACCGTGGTCATAGCGGAGAGGACCTCCTCCTCCGGCTAGCTCTCCGCTGTCCATGCCACCGGCGTCGCCGCTCTGGGTCTGCAGCCAGCAGGTCTCCCGTCGGTGGTCGTGCGACTCCTCAGGCTCGTAGGGATCCATGAAGGCAGC